>Ga0193717_1000089_pt1 | contig 93366 bp, 83 predicted proteins | sample U2c2metaG_FD_145900 | JGI IMG/M metagenome (GOLD analysis project Ga0193717, IMG submission 145900) | Soil microbial communities from a riparian zone of the East river system, Colorado, United States - U2c2 | ecosystem: Environmental > Terrestrial > Soil > Riparian zone | place: USA: East River... | reverse complement strand
CACATCCACATGCCCAATCCAATTATTTTAAAAGCCGAACTGATCAGCAGGGCTTCTTCCCTTAGGACATTATAAAAATATCATCACTCATGCAAAAACTAGAACAAACTTTCAGGTGGTTTGGCCCCAATGACGACGTCACCCTTGCTGCCATCAAACAAACCGGGGCAACCGGTATTGTAACTGCTTTACACGACATCCCTTGTGGTGAAATATGGCGGCAAGACCAGATCCTGGAGAGAAAAAAGACTATAGAAGCAGCCGGCCTCACCTGGTCAGTTATAGAAAGCATAAATATCCATGAATCTATAAAGACCGGCGCCGCTGACCGTGACCAGTGGATCGAAAAATATACTACATCACTGAAAAATGTTGCCGCCTGCGGACTGAAGACCGTCTGTTATAATTTCATGCCTGTGCTGGACTGGACCAGGACCGATCTTGATTTCAGGCTGGAAAACGATGCCAGCGCATTGCGTTACGACGCCATAGCTTTAGCTGCTTTTGAACTCTTTATCCTGAAAAGAGAAAATGTCGAAGCGGAATTTAGCGAAGCGGAAAAAAGGGCTGCAGAAAGTTATTTCAATGAGCTGAGCCCGGAGGAAAAACAGACCCTTCAGCAAACGATAATGGCCGGGCTGCCCGGCACCGATGAGGTATTTACACCCGATGAATTTAAAGTTCAGCTCAGGAAATACGAACATGTTGATGCCGTAAAACTAAAAGAAAACCTCGCTTATTTTTTAAGGGCCATCATGCCTGCAGCAGAAGCGGCCGGCATAAAGATGTGTATCCATCCCGACGACCCCCCCTTTCCTATCTTAGGATTACCAAGAGTGGTTTGCAATGCCCAGGATCTGGAATATATCGTAAACGCAGCTCCCTCACCAAGCAACGGTATTACTTTTTGCACCGGTTCGCTGGGCGCAAATAAAGCGAATGACCTGCCTGCAATGCTCAGACAATTTGGTCCTCATATCCATTTCTTCCATCTGAGAAATGTAAAAAGAGAAACCAATGGGAGCTTTTACGAAGCCGAACACCTGGATGGAGATAATGACATGGCAGCTGTCATGGAGCAGGTGATTTTAGAACAACAGCGGAGACTTGCAGAAGGCAGGGAAGATGTATCCATCCCAATGCGTCCGGACCACGGGCATAAGATCCTGGACGACAAAAATTACAACACCTATCCGGGTTATTCGATCATAGGCCGGTTAAAAGGTCTGGCGGAATTAAGAGGCCTGGAACTCGGACTCCGGAAACATATAATAAGTATCCCCGAACGTTAAATAGCGGCAAAATAAAAAAGCCTCTCAGAAAATTCTGAAAGGCTTTTTTGTGTGGAGAATATCGGAACCTCCCCCGTTACAAATCAATCAACTATTAATCAGATAGATGAAGCAATAAAAAAATATCTTACGGACAAACGACGGACAAAATCAGCCGTTCTTGCTAACTTTGCTCGCATGGGATTAGATAAGGCACCATATATTTATAGAGGGCCAAAAAATATTACCCCGCGCAAGGGATACACATTAGCTCAGGAACAAGCGGCGCAGGACTGGTGTATAATCTATAATTACACTGATGAAACGCTAGGGATATACAACAAACGGGTTAAGTACAGGGGCAACTTAAATAGTTTTAAAGACCCCAGGATAAAGGAAAAAGAAGCTCAGCAATTAAGGAACGACCTCGAGGAGTTGCTTCAGAGTGGCGAATTTAATCCATTTAATCCTGAGGCAAATAGAAGAATGTTGTTAGACACTATTAGTCTTACTATTCCTGAAGCTATTGAATTATATGCCGAGCAAACTATATTAGAAGAAAAGCGTAAAAAAACTGTTCAGACCTACTTAAGCAAACTGAATCCGTTTGGTACTCATTACCCGGATTTGAAGATTAATGCAATTAATGAGAGTCATATTAACAATTATTTAAACTCTAAACAACGTGAGTCTAAGTGGTCAATCAAAACTCGCAATCACGCTAAAGTGATATTGAGTGGGTTCTTCAACTATTTGAAACGAGAAAAATATATATCTAAGAATCCGGTTTCAGAAGTCCTTACTCAAAAAGGGGCACAGAAGTCATCAAAGAATAAGCCATTTACCGATGAACATCTGACATTAATAAATGATTACCTAGTGGAACATGATCCGTTTACTGAATTATTTGCTAAAGCAATATATTACACATGTATCAGACCGATTGAATTAAGGAACCTGACATTGGATATGATTAATTTTAATAGTAATGAGATTACAATTCCAGGTGAGATTTCTAAAAATAAGAAAACCGAAACTATCGACTTCGATGAAGAGTTCAGAGACTTGCTTGATAGACATGATGTATCTTCCAAATCACCTGGTTTATATCTGTTTGGTGCAAACAGAACTATTTGCGGTAAAGAATCTGTTGGCACCAATACTCCGTATAATAGATTTATGATGTGCCTGGAAGCACTAGGACTATCAGATTTTGAATACACTCTTTATAGCTTTAAGCACACTTCAAACATTAAACGATATAGAGCTGGTTGGTCAATTGAGGATCTTATGAAAATCAATAGACATTCAAGTCCATATCAAACTGAGATTTATCTAAGGGACTTAAAAGCATTCGTCAACACCAAGAATAAACGAACTCCCAAGATGTAGGAATAGCCGCAATGGGTGGAGTTGCTCGGTTATAATCGCCAAGCAACTCCCTTTCACATCACTCCACTGTCAGAGAAGCTATAAAACCCACCCCCACTCACAATCAAATGATCCAGGATCAAAATATCAAGCAACTTACCACCCTCCTGCAATCTTCTAGTCAAAGCAATATCAGCCTGACTTGGTTGTAACTCCTGACTCGGATGATTATGGCATAGTATCACTCCACTGGCACCAGACTTCAATGCAACTGCAAAAATCACCTTTGGATCGACATAGGTAGCCGCCAATCCTCCAACAGATATGTCAACTATCCCCAGTACTCGGTTACGTCTGTTTAAAAGCAGAATCTTAAATTCTTCAATCAGATCAATCCTTCCAATTGTCCAATGTGCCATGAATATATCATATGCCTGTTTAGCTGTACTCACCTCTGGTCTTTCAGACGGTTTGTAATTTGGCTTGTAGGTAAGCTGTACCTCAGCCACGTTGTAGTAGTTTTGTAGTTCCATAATGATTATTAATTATAGAACCCGACCAAGCTTTCAACTCAATCTAAATGCAAGTAGCAACGGAATAAATGGGCTGTGTGGTGGATAGTGCGTTTATGCCGGAATTTCTTGCCATGTGTTGAGGTGAGAAGCCTTAACTTTGTGTGGTGATTATAAATCATTACTTTTAGATGGTCACTTCACAAGTCTAGGGACTTTGCTATTGTTATGTTCAAGAAAAACAGATCTCTCCAAATCCTTACACTATTGACATTCGCGGCTGTTGGAATTATCGGTATAAATGCTTTTCTAGGTAAAGAGAGTGAATGGCCGCAAGCAAAACCACAGACTAAAGGTCTTAACCTAGACTCACTTCGTGTTTTTAGCAATGAATTAGCTATAGGGCAGTTTGGTTATGTCGATGCTTTGCTAATAATCAAGGACAATTCTATTGTCTTTAAAAATGAATACAAGCATGACTATAGGGACATTCACGGACAAAACGCCATTGGCAAGAGTCCTTTGGCTAACCCTGGAGGAAGTCCGATGTATAACTATTTCAATTCGACTTGGCACCCATTTTATTCTAAGGATCTGCATACTTGGCAATCAGTGACCAAAACGATTACTTCTATTGTTATCGGGGTGGCTATGTCAAGAAAAGAATTCCCTGATTTAAACACGCCCATATTAAAATTCTTTGATGCCAAACAAATAAAAAACGTTGACCCTAGGAAGCGCAAGATCACTATTAAGCACTTATTGAACATGACATCTGGTTTCGAATGGCATGAGATGGATGTCGGGTATAATGACGCCCGTAGTTCTGGCATTTTAATGGAACAAAGTAAAGATTGGGTGAAATTTACCGTCGATCAGCCCATGGCCGATAATCCGGGAACGAAATTCAATTACAATGGAGGTAATACACAAATACTAGCCTATATCTTCGAACAAAGTACAAAGAGAAGTATCGAAGATTATGCGAATCAATTTCTTTTTAAGCCTCTGGGTATAAGCAAATACTATTGGAAACAAACTCCTTCCGGATTGGCAGATGTTGAGGGAGGTCTATACATGGAAGTTACAAATGTAGCAAAACTGTTCTCTTTGTATTTGTCAGAAGGAGTTTGGAATGGCACTCGTGTAATTGCTAAGGACTGGATTAATGATTCTGTTCGGTCAGGCTTTAAAATTAATGATCAGGTAGCATACGGCTATCAATGGTGGCTGTATTCCATTGAGGGTCTGCCGGACACTTGGGCTGCTGTAGGCTTTGGAGATCAATACGTTATACTAGTCCCTAAACACGATTTAATTGTAATAGTAACCGGATGGAACATCTTAGAAGGCGCTAAGTCCTTAACCTATCAGAAACTTTTGCAAAAGATTATTGGTAGCGTCATATAAAGCCAGGCTGATTAAGCCTAGCTGAATTGACTATACTTAAATTCATTATCTTAGATATCTATATTAATCTAATGAAATATAAAAACTGCCCCAATTGCGACAAGAAAATGGATGGACTCTTAACATCCAGATACTTGCTAAAACCGGAAACGGTTATGTTTATTAACTCATTTCATGATCCAAAGTCTGAAGCTTATTGCGATGATTGTGGTTTACCGTTAATCACCAAATACAAGAATTCAATTGAAGCCTCTAAGCAAAAATTGCTTGACGAAATAAAAGGTAGCATCTCAATAGTGCCTATTGTGACGCTTAACAATCCCGTTAATTGGGTTTACAACGTAGTTGACATGATTAGTGCGCAATCAATATCAGGTACAGGTTTTCTTACAGAACTCTCTGGATCTTGGGCTGACTTTACTGGAGGTCAATCAAATTCTATGGCCAATAAAGTATCTTCAGGTGAAGATATATGCAAGAATAAATTAAGATATCAATGCGTATTAATGGGGGGCAATGCGGTCCTGGGTACAGATATCGACTATTCAGAAGTAGGAGGAGGTAAAGGAATGCTTATGGTCTGTATGGCTGGAACTGCGGTAGACGTCAACTTAGATCAACATTTGTTTGATGATAAACGAGAAGAGTTGAAGCAAATCAAGACTACGGTTGATGAATATAAGAAGCTATCTGAAATTACATTTCCTGCTCTAGTGCTCAGCTAATAGATGCTCACCGCCTGCGAACGTCGAATCAGGTGCAGAGTGCTATTTGCGCAACTTCACAATCGCATCTAGTAGTAACGATTATCCGGTACTTCTATCCCGATGAGATCAGCCATCGCTCGAACGGTTGCAATTTGGAAACTCACTGAATTTGAATCTACAACGTGGTTAGCACCATCCACAATGCTAACCTTCAAGTCAGACATACTCCTTTCCGAACATATCGTCTTGATAGGCGTCAGAATATCGTCTAAAAAATAAATGGGGATTTGATTGTCAGTAACTTTCCATTCGAAGATGCCAACGCATTGTGGAGCGACTTCAATACATATACTTATTTGGGCATATTTGCAAGCGCCAGATGATTGCCGAATAATTTTCCCGTGGCCAGTATATGAACCATTTACAAAATTGAACTCGTTATAGGCGTCAATAAGATGGCGTAGACTTTCAGAGGCCATTCTGTGGATATGAAACTTCATTTAAACTAAATTTAATCAAATATATACGAACGTCGAATCAGGTGCCATAGAGAAATTAAGTAAATCGTCAATTTGTAAAAGAAATCATCTGTGCAGCCATTTGAACTTCCTTCTCTATATTAACATTTGCATTGGGCACTGTAAAGTATTGAATCTCAATAATCCCCCGATATTTCCTGTTTAGGGTTATATTCCTAGCTGTTTCATATTTCCCCAGGTGCAGATCTTGATATGTTTTTTTGAATTGAACTCCATCTTCAGCGTTGAAACGCTTTAATTGGTCAGATTGATAAAATACGGGTTTGAAGACTACAGAATCTATATCAGCTTTAAAATTGATATACCATTGAAGGTCTGGATCGTATTTTTCATAATATCTAGGGGAGCCTTTTACAGAATGTTCAAAAAGGCCAACATGGATCGTTGCCAATGCCGCATCTTTGGCATAATCCACAGAATCTCTTTGCATTAATGCGATTACAATCAGAACTGTACTATCCTTGTTAACAAAGGTATAGCTGCTAGAACTGCTATTTCTGGGCGATAAGATTCGGAAGCTAGATATCTCACTAAAACTTGGGGGGGTATGAACTGACACACCAATCTTGTTAATTTTATATTGCCTCCGCTGAAGCCACAACTCTTCTTGTTCTGCTAAAGGGAGGTATGACTCGGGGTCATCATAAATGATGGGATTCTGGGCATTAACATTGATGCTTAGTAAGCTAAACAAGACAAGAAGAGCGGTTTTTATCATAAGTTGATTAGTTATCAGGTATAAAAACAAGATGCAATTACTATATCAATTCCACAATGTAATTACATTATAATCGCCAAATGCGAACCTAACCTCGCGAATTGAGGGTCAAATGGGAGAAGGGGGAACACGTAGTGTGGCTTCGACCTATGTTCTTTCACAAGCGAAGCGCAGTTTGACCCGAGGCGTAGGTGAGCATATAAACAAGCTAGCTGTAACAGTTAAAATCAATTGAGCGTAGTGACATGCAGATTTTGGCTGTTCGGGAAGCTAGCACGTAACGATGACTTTTCGGAAAGCATTCAGCATGACAGATATGTCAGGCGAAGTGAATCCAGGATAGACTTATCCTAGATGAATGAAGCATATCTGGCATTCTTAATGCACCGATTAGGAATCGTGAAGTACCTTTCTTCCTATGGCTTGCTTGTATGGTTGCACAACCTAATGATAGAACGAACTGTCCGCAGTTTCGGTAAAAGGAAGCACATAAGTTTGTTCAAGCGCTAATCTAATGACCATTCCAACCCTTTCACGGCTTAAGCCGCTTTCTGTGAGAGGGTTGGTGAGGGAATGTTATTCAATTAAATATGTCCCTCCAGTTCCTAGATTAGTGAGATGTAATAGATTTTTCGCTCTTTTCTGCACGTTAAAGTTCGAAATATCAACTTTAAACTTATTTGATTGTGAATTGATAGTTACAATTATCAACAAACTAGTTTCCTTCCGCTTAAGGAAGTCAGTCTTCATATCATTCTCGATAGTCAATACTTTATCTTCTGCAATGATGGAGTCCGCCTTCATCGAGACATAGATATGTTTAAGATTATTCCAATTTCCCATCTTTAACTGTCTAATATGATATCTAATTGCATCGTTTATGCTATGAAATGACCTATCTTGCGCTCTTAGTTCCAATGTGCCACTTAAAATTAAAATAAGTGCCGAAATGATTTTAAGTATGTAGCTTTTACTCATTATTTATCTTATAAAGATTTCTATATCCAATTTAGTTGTTGCTTAATAATTGATCGCAGTCTTTAGTTGAGTTGCGAGCTTTCCTCACTTAAGCCACTTTTTTGAGAAAAGGCTTGGTTTAGGAATGGTTGTTATTCCAATAACGAATAAACTTTTTACCTTCATCAGTGAAGACATATCTGCCATCTTCGAGCGTCCTTGGATCTAGGTTTATAAAATCCTCCTGTAGTAATGTCCTGATAGTGATATCATTAGGATCATTCTTCTTTTTACTTTGAATATTTTGTATTATCAAGTTGATTTCCGCAATTGATGCAAAACTTCTAATGTTACTTGTTACCCTTTCAAATTGATTGTTTTTAGCCCCACTCTTTTTATTTTCTTGCTGCTCTTCGTTAAATCGCAGCTCCGTAAATCGACTGTAAGCACTATCTCTTTCATTTTGGGCAGCGACCTTGGCTAACCTTTCTTCTTCCAGTCTAAGTTCGAGTTGTCTAAATGCTTCGTTCAACAACAAATAGTCGGATTTCAAAACAATATTACCTTTGTCATTAAATTTAACAATCTTTGGTATAATGATCTTCTCGTAAAAGTCACTGATAAATCTTGATAGGCCTAAAAATAGATATGTTACACATAATACCAATATGGTCAAGAAGAATACGTAAACGAGGTTTAAATAGAATGGCGTTTTATTGAAATACTCTTGAATGTAGAAAAGGCGTTTATCTAATGAAAGTTTACTATCAAAGTACAAAAGACTATAAACCAACTTCCAATTATGTACTATCCACACAACGATAAGAGTTCCAAGGAAAGGATTCGTGGTCCGCTCCTTTATATTGTCAAGGATTGAGTTGAGACCGTCTTTGAGCATAATAACTTACATTTAGAATCTATGAATATAAACAAAAAGAGCCATATTCGCTGAGGCTCACATGAATCCAATTATAAAATTTTCCGCGCGCTGACAATGGTTAACAATTATATTAGATGTTTATCTTAAACACTAACTGAAAAAGTATGGCAATAAACAAAAGAGAAAAGATATGGTCATTGAAAAGCGTTATTGCTGTGCTTGTTTTAAACGTGATCACCTCAGCTATAATGATGTTCAAAACTGGCGAGTTTGGGATTTCAAAGATTATCGGTGCTTTGATCATTCCTTTAATCCTTGTCGCAATATTAATTCTATTAGTTAAAGATAAGCTGGTAGTAAGGTGGGTTCTGTTGGCAATAACTATAATCTTGAGCATACCGTTCTCGTGGTTAGTTTTCATCATCATGCCATTACACCCAATAATCACATCGGCAATACTTATGGAAATCCTACTATTGATTTTCAGTACCGTTATCCTATTCGCAAATGGAAAAACACAAAGAGTTAGTGAAGTGTAATCACTTTCTGCGCTAAAGCTGAGATGGAATTATAGATTATTGCGTATTACTTTATTGGAAGAAAGGCCTTTAAAGAATAGGGCTTGCCTCAGTTAAGCTCCCTTAGAGCGTAAGCCTTATGAATGAAATCAAAACTCCGTCATAAACTTCGTTGAAGTTCGTCGATGATTTCCCGGCACACCCCAAGCGAAACTTTATCATAATTGAGGAAATCAAACTGATTTAATTTGCCCTTCATTCTCTCTATAATAGGAATAATCATCTGGTTACTATTCTTAAGGTAAATGAAATCATCCATGACATTCAATATATGGTGGTCGCTTAAAACCAGAAATATATTCGCATAAATATAACTTTTGAGGGCAGGATTCCCTCTATCATCTTCTGCTGTAAGTGCATATGATAGATTGGTTAAGTACGGTGGCTTCCAGTCTTTAAGATCATTAACCAGTTCTTCAATATCATTTTCAGTGAAGGTTGAAACAATGTAATTTACCTCGCTATGGCCCTCATACCACAATTCAGTATCCGAGTTAGAGTGCTGTACCAGATATAAGTAGAGTTCAGTTATCTTAGGATTATTAGACAGATTAAAGTCTCCCATGCATTAAATTCAGTAATTAGTAAATCAATATACAACTTAAGCTCTTTTTCTGTGAAGAGGATTGATGTGGGAATGATTACCTCATATTATTCATGATCGTAATTAAATGAAAGTATATAAGTTTCCTTCTCATACTTTATAATGTAATCCGAGTGTGAAGATCCTGTATAAATGAGCTCATAAACTTCAAATTCCTTCGTCCCAAACAGAGACCAGACCGAATACAACACTCTATTTCTAATAATATCAAGCCAATGATTATTCACCTTAATTTTTGCATGCTTAAATGCTTCTCCTAATCTCGCCAATATGGACTTTAATACGTCAAAACCTGAAGTATTCGTAGACATCAACTTCTTTGTGAAATGTTCGGGCGAATCATTTGTCCATCTAAAGCAAGTAAGCTCGTCATTGAACCTGCCAAAGCAATAGCTGTTTTCAAAATATTCGTCAACAAGGCTATCATAACAACTTGCCATTTCCAAATAATTTCTTACCAACTGGATCTTATAATCTTTATCATATGCCTTTCTAATGTTTAATGGTACAGAAGATAAGTTGAATTTCGAGAGGCCTTTTGCAAATTGAGTTATGAACCAGATTTCATCCCACTCATCATAGATATTGGTATCGTGGAGGCTAAAGAAGTTTTCCCAAAGCCATTCTTCGGGAAGCAACCTACCATTATTCTCAATCCAAAACTCTGGTGTATCTTCATCTGTTATTTCAATCTGATGTTTGCCAAATATGTTAACGTTATTTGATTCATCCAGAACATAATATGAATGTGTGTCGATGCCCAGTATCAGACATTCCGTTCCAATTATTTTAGCATCATTTTCAGGTAATAGGACGGTAGACTTTATAATTCCTTTCATATATTAACCTAAATTAAACAAAAAGAGCCACATCTCTGTGGCTCTTGAATCATCCCTCATAATACCATATAATCCAACGTTACTAAAGCAGGTTCTGCATCCTGCTCAATCACCTTATTGAATGCGTATAACGTTTGTCGTGATGCAATCAATGAAGTAAAATAGAAATGAAAGTATTCCTCGTTCAATGACTGTCCGACATTCGGATAGATCAATATACTCTCAACAGCCCTATTACCGTAGTCCAATTGCAATGTTGACAATATCAGCGCATTATTCAGCCTGTTTACCAACTCAGAAGTTTCGACCAATTTATTGTCAGGCACTCCGGCAAAGATTTTAGTATAGAACATTATGTAGGTATTTCCTTTATTAAAGTAAGCCTCTAAATTCACCACATATGTGATTTCATCATGCTCAAAGCTTATCACAAACGATTTATAATCATTTGAAGCATGGTGTCTGAGTGCTTCTTTGGTAAGGTAAGCTGAAATAAAATTATGGCATCTTAGGTAATACTGCTCCTCTGTTTCATCAGCATAATTACTGACAAGTTGCCCGGTATATTGCGTGACGGTTTTAATGACCTCTTTTTCTGTTCCGTTCTTCTTACCGAGAATGTAGAAGATAATTACGGCAACAATTAAGATTATGGGGTAAGTGATCAAAGACATAATTTCGCTTAGTTACATTCTAGCCTGCAAGAAAGGTCTAAATTGATCATAGCCATTTTGCGGTATGTCAATTACAACTCCTGTAGCCGGATTAAAGAAACTTTTCTCGATGAAGCCTGCCTCACAAATTTGATTATCCGTTTTCCGGACGACAGTGAAGTACTGACGTCCATCTTCATCGAAGTATCGATAGTTCAATAGATGCGGCTGATTCGTCGGCACCATTGTCTCAAATTTTAGATGTCTTGTGTGATAGCATTCCAATGTCAAGAATTCACTTGGCATGTAGCCTAATTTCTCTTTGAATTCTTCCAAGACCGTTGTACTAGCTTTAGAGACAGTGAATAATTCGAATTTTATGTCAGAACGCCTATTATACGCATCGATATCCGCTTTATCCAAATTGAGATAAGTGATTCTTGTAATCTTACCATATTGTGAGTTTACTCTAGTCGATGCTATCTGATTGTTTTCTATAGCGGAGACTGATTCTTTAGCTGATATGAAATTTATAGATACCATAACTGATCATTCACAATTGTACTTATTACTGAGAATGTACCCTTGTCCACCAGTAGCCGTTACAGAAATCTTAGTAAGATTCCCATTTGCATCCTTTTCGTAAGTATAGGATTCTGCGTATCCACCATCATAGGTTGCCTTGCTAACAAGATTCTTTGATGATTTACCAAAGTAGTTTTTTAACACGCCATTGATTGAATTGGGCAGATCATCATCAGTATCGGTAAAGAAATTAGAAGTCGCAGATTCGCTGTTATATGATACTGAAACCTTCTCTGTACCGTAGTCAACTAAGATCAGGTTGCCATTTGTATAAGTGTACTTGGTTTTACTGGTAATCACGCCGACAACTTCAGCTTCTTCAATTAAATAGCCATCATTATTATAGGTGTAATTGATCTTGCTTGGATTATCATTATAACTTTCGCTGGTAATCCTGCCATTTGCGTCCAATTTGTAAGTAGTGACCACATTGCCAGATGCTGTAAGAATGATTTGTGTATCGGAATAAACATAGCTGTCAATAGATCCGTCACTATAGGTTACCTGTTTAACCCTGCCTTTGTCGTCATAAGTGAATGTTGCTTTTTCTGAATCGCCACCAGTAGAGGTGAATGCGCTTTCTGTCAATTGACAGGTCTTTTGCTGTTCTTCCGGTTCAGTGCCTTTGTCTTTCTTGCATGAGGCGACTATCAGCAGACATACTGCCGAGAGTGTTAATAATGATTTGTTCATCTTATTTTTAATTGTTTTATACCGATTGTCTCAACTCGGAGATTTTTATTTGACGGGGTGAGACTTCCCCGAAAGTATTTATAAACAGACTTCTTTTATTACTGGAAACCGTAATACTGTTGCCATTAGTTCAAGCCATATAAAAGTATAAAATACTTAGCTATAACTAAGTGAACGGAGTTGATTTATTTTCTTCTTTCGTGGTGTGTCAAAAAGCCCAGTGAAATCAGAAGTTGAATTGTTTGTTATCAACAAGGCTCGTGCATTACGGGAGTTATCAAACATGAGCCAGTCTGTTCTTGCAAACGAACTTGGAGTGTCCGATGGCTTCATTGGTCAAGTGGAAAGCACTAACTCAGCCTCGAAATACAACCTGGATCATATCGATAAGCTTGCTGCTATCTTTAAATGCTCACCAAAGGATTTTCTTCCCGACACACCAGTAAACAAATGAAAGGCTCCGAAGAGCCAGTCATTAATTCACTATTGCCTTTTCTTCGGTAAAGATTGACACTGTGAGAGTTTCTCCCTCAACCACCCTGCGATAAAAGAAGTTCTGGATATTACTCAGACTGTAATTAACCCTAAGTGAATACTCAATGCCCGGTGTGCCGTCATATGAATGTGTGGCAATAAATGCCGATCTCAGTAATGTATTGGTAAGACCATTGCCTAATCTATTGAGGCTTTCCTCATCGATGTCGATAAAAATATAATACCTGCCGTCTTTGTTAGCTGATAGGGTAATGTTCCAAAAGTGGCAAATGTATTCGCTGACCATGTTGGTATTTTGTTCTTCCTTGGAATGATCAACCATTAGCCAAGTCCTGTATTTAGGTACGTCAAACTTCTTCAGCAGTTCTGTCGCTGATCCGGTAATGGCATCAAATGCCTTTTGAACCTCTTGGTTGTTTAATTGGAGTTCGCTGGTAATCATTACGAACTGAGTTTTAGCACCTGGTGCCTGTCTTGTTTTTGTTGCTGTTTTCATTTTTGTTGGATTTAAAAGTGTTTATGTAAAAGAAAAGCCCAGATTCTCTGGGCTTCGTTGATTATATGAAATAAGGTGTAAGTCTATGGGGTGGGTAAAAGTGCTGTAGAATGAACTAAAATCTTCCTTATTGGAATTTTTGTAGTTAGGTCTATATTATGTGAAAATGTGTTTTGGGTAATGAGGTAAATCCCTTCCTTTACCAAAACCACTGACATTCATTCTCCCTTCATGCGTTCTTTACAGAAGTACTTTCCACTATATAATTCATTTTAAACTAACACTATGTCGGGGGCTTGTGATGATATAGCATCGGTGCGAAGGACACACGCCAAATTTATCTCAGTGCTAAAATTTTTAAATAAAAAATTTTACATAAAAAAGGAGAGCTGATGTTGCTCTCCTTTCTAAATTCATTACGCATTGTTGTGTCCAATTTTATCATTTGCCAATCCTGGTTGTATATATAAGGGGGCAGGAATGAAGTTTTAAGACACCGTAATCTTTAGGCTGCCTTCTTAATACAAAAGTCTTTTGAAGCGATTCGCAACGACGATTCCCTTTTGCCGTTATTACATCCAGTCTTGTCATTGTCGAATTTTATTCCAAAGGTTTTCAGATCAGTGGCAACTGCCTTCTTAATCTTGCCATCAGTGCCGTAATAGCCATATTCTTCATAAAGTTCATTTAGGAATTGCTTTACGCTTGCTCTAGAAGGGTTATCATTTATATTATACTTGGTGTTTAATACCTGGGTTATCTTATTGTGAGCTTGGCTATTGTTGTGTTCTATAAGTTTTTGTTTCATTTTCGTGTTGTCGTATTCTAGTTGTTCAATCCCCTCTGGACCAAATAGCTGATAGCATTGAATAAGTAGGTGGTGTTTTGTTTTAAGTCGTGAAAATACCTTATTAGCCTCTCCATATTGGTAACATTCAGGATTTTGATCGTATTGAATTAACAGGTTTAGGATTCGGCGTTTTGCTTCTATAGTTGATACATCTTTAATATCCACATTTGGTGCATCAGCATAGCATTGCGTGGTAGTAAAGTTTCTTGACTCCCATGCCAGGGCAATCGTTCTTTCATTTGCGTACTCTAATCTGCTTTGAATCTCATAGATATGCTGATCCACTTTACCCGGATCAATTACCTTGAAGTCTCTTTTATTCTTATATACATATGGCTTTACCAATTTATAAGTCTGATTATCAAATCCCATGCGCTTAGTAAAACCGTTAAAATAGCTTACATGACTTTCTGCTGTAAGCTTCGCTTTTTCAGAGTATTGATCAAATGAGGGTATGTCTGAATCTTTTAGCCCATAGTTGCTGGTAATATGAAATATAGCATTGGGTTTAACCATGCGTAACCTGCCCATGCTTTGTACCCCTTTTATACTAATACTTTGCATTGAATGGGGGATGCTTTTGTGCGTTACAAAAAACAAAGTTGCATTCGCATCATCAAACATGTCCCATCCTTCATCATATCGGCATGTATAGGAGTTGCATTTAGCCATACTGCCATTTGTTTCCATACTAAGGTACTTGGCACTTTCCCCTAGCTTGAGTCTGTTTTCTTCATTGTCCACGCAATGAATTTTAATATCAGTAATCTTCGTGCTGGCAACTATGTTGCTGATGGCGGTTACTGAGTTAAGAAAAATATGGACATTTCCAGCATAAGTCCTATCCGTCAAAAAAGTATGTAATGTGCTCAATGCATCATTGCAATTGATAATATTTACGTGACCAAAAGGTTTTGGATATATCAGTTTGTATTTCTGTAATGCGGCTATTCTCGGGTGGCTATAGTTAAACGGCGTTGCCGAGCCTAGTGCAATCCTGTCAAACCTAAAGACATAGTAAAGTGGATTTAATATCATTTCGCGGAACTTCTCAGAAGCATAACAATGCGACTCATCTAGCAAGCAAAAGTATTCCTTGTGTAATTGTGGCAACATCTTTTGTTCGGCTGCTGCTTTAATAATACGAGGAAAGCTTTCTGGCGTTACCAATATCTTCTTGTCGATTAACGGACTGATGAGGAATTCTTCTATCGCTTCATCTGAAATTTGTTGTTTACCGTTCGCATCACTGTGGATACTTAAAACGTTCCCATCTCTTTCTTCACACCAGGCTTTCTTATCATCAATGGTATTTGTCTGCGGATTTATTATTATGTAGTGGCCAGCAGATTTCAAAGCAACGGTTGTCATGCCGTTACCTGTCTTGGATTTATCTATGTTGCTGTTAGCGGGTATTCCTAAAGGGAAAGCATCCTGAAACATGCCATCGTCTTGCATGTCTATTGTAATTATTTGGTTTAACACTTGTTGTCATCATATATTTTAATGGGAAATCAAATCTGTTGCTTTGAAAATGATCTGCTGATTGGCGTATATCTGATAAATTGCCTAAGAACTGCGTTAATCCGAATTTCTGTGAATTTGAGGACAAATAAAAAGACCAGTCGCTTAAACTGATCTTTAAATGCTTCCCTTTCGGATTATATGATCGATGATGTGTTATTCAAATATACAAAAAATATGCTTTAAAATGAATTAAAGGCACATTTGAATTAGAGAACTGAGGTGATTGTCAGGTCAGTGTAATCAAGAAAAAATGTATTGTGAAAAAATTAAAGTTTTGAAGTACCTTTGACGCAGTTCAAAAAAGAATCACTTATGTGATATCAAACGAATTAGCCCGAGTTACTAGGATAAGGGCAACAGGCAGATTTCCCTGTGTTTAAGGTTTCCAGCAACTCCACCTTAAAATTAGCAGCCCATCGTTGGGGTCATCGAAATCAGAGCAACGATTCAGGTTTTAAATAGGTTTTTAAGACTTGGAGTTAATTAATTATTAACGGCCATTGGCCAAGCTAAGGGAGACCCAGCATGATTTTATTAAACAATGTTTCAGCAAAAGCTGAAGAAAACTTTGCTCCTTCAAATGAAGTTGTAGCATCCATCAACAACAATGTAACAGACGCAAGGAATGCCCGACAAATTGGTTTTGTTCAAGAACCAACACTGTCGGCTTACCCACTAAGTGGGGTAAAGCTTGACAAGCTTGGCATCTTCATGCCCTATTTCGGAGAACACACTGAGGAGTTCGTTTACAAATGTTCCGGCAGAGGTGATCAATCCTGGAGGAATCTTGCTCAGAGAATCCATGATCTGGATACCGCAAACGAAAATTTATCAGCGTATGTAGCCAGGTTGTATGAAGATTTCGAACTTAACATGCTTTATGATCCGTTACAAATCATAAAGATGGTAGGAACGATCAGGCGCGAACTTAGGATGCCGATTGAAGAGCAAAGCCAGAAATGGTATTTGCAACAAGTGTCAAACGTATTTTTGATCGAAAAGGTGATGGACAAAACTTCTGGATATCCAAAGTTGATTGGATACAAGTTGTTATTCAGACTGAAGCCCTAATAGCTGTTATGATTCATATGGATATTGAAGAAAGACTCGATAATCTTATGACTTTGTTCAACGATGTATTTAGGAAAACAAATGATATCCACAAAGCATTGTTTACCACACCTTCTAAAACGTCTTGCAGAGAAAAGGAAAAGGCAGAGCTCAAAGCGAAGCTATTATTTAAAAGCATCAAAGCTTCCAAGAGGAGGTGATTGATGCACATCATCAACAAAAAGCGCGTCCTGTTTGCTAATAGGGCGCGTTTTTTGTATATTTGAATACAAGAAAACCACGGACAAACCACGGACAAACCACGGACAAACTTACAATAAAAAAGGAATATGGACTATAAACGGAAGCTTAAAACAAACAAAAAAGCCCCTTTGCAGGGGCTTAAGAGTAATGTGGAGAATATCGGAGTGGATATTTCATCAATTGCGAACTCCAAACGCTGTTTTTGATGCTCTAAAAGAGGTTTCTTATCTGTCATTTTGGGTAATTTGGCTGAGTTTTGGCTGAGTTTTTATCAATTTTACTGTACTAAAATCTGCATCTAGAAGTAATAGACCTATTATTTTATAATTTCATTGACTCTAAAATACAAAATTCAACCCAATTTTCAAAAATATTCTCTAAAATTTTGGTGGATAATTTCCTATTCTACACTATCATAATTTCTCTAAAACTTTGATAAATTTAGTTCTACTTTTATCATTTTATGGCTGTGATTTGGCTCTATTTTTTTAACATTTACAAAGAAGTCATGTCGGAGATAAAAATAACATATAAATAGCTATAGAAATGAGATCAAAAATAGCCAATGCAAACGAAAAAGATACAAGTAATTTTAGAATGAATAATTATTGGCTGATTTTTGGCTGAGAGATTATACACTTTCTACTTATTAAACTATTTTACAAGATTTTAAGATAGCTCCGTGTAATTTGCAATATTCTCCACTACTCGCACGCTACTCTGGTAAGGATTATGCAAATATCGAAACATTTCCTGACTGATTTGCGTAGAATCGTGGATTTGCAATTATAATTTTTTGAGCCCAAAATTTACTACTGCTCCGTAGGATTAGGACTAGAGATTTCAACATCTGCCGCACTTACGATTCAAACGCCTAACTTAGTTTCAAGCAATTGCGCAAATTGCTTTTTAAGTAATCATTAGCAAACAATATTATTGCTCAAATTCCAATATAGACCATGATAGAGATTAACAGTGGTGGTGAAAAGGTAATCTTCACATACGGGAAGAATGACTTTCTCATGAATTATTTTTCCGAGCGCCTGCAGGAAGACCTCACTGGTGCGCAAAAGGATTTCGACAAAAGGCCGGGTTATGTGCAAGGCGAAAATAATCACCATTTATTGGAAGAGGATGAGAAATATACAACCAGAATTTTTCGCATCCAGTCGAGATTAGCCACAACCAGTGAACAGCTGCTTCATATCAGACTATATGTCAACCGATATCCCTTTCGTAAACACTACATGTCTCAGGGCATTTCTCAGCTGGAATACATACAATATCACATGGAGGCATTGTATCATAAGGTACATACCATTCATGAGATTATGTTATTAATGATCAATGAGGTCTTTAGCTTAAATCTTCCTGAGATGAAATGCAGATGGCCAAATCTCACAAAGAAGTTAGACACTACCGAAAAGCCTATGAAATTTGCACATACCTATTTTAAAACCTTCGAAAATCTAATTGGGCTAAGACATTTGAACAGCCATAGGGGCTACTATGAAGATGAAGTAAAGGACAAAATTGATTTGTACTATGGCGTCTTCTTCTATAAAGAGGAAGCGAAAGGTTTAAAAATGAACGAAGATCTAAAAAAAATGTTTCCGCCTGCTTTGACCCGTTATAAGCTGATTGAATTCAAAAAACAAAAAGTGGAATTAATTGATTTGATCATCAAGGAAAATGAGAAACTTCTACACAAATTCCTGGAGTCTCTATTACCTGTTTACGAAGCTCAACTTAAGCAAATACTCGGTCATGAAAAACAGTCGAAACTAAGGCAACTGTTTAAACAATCAATTACAAAATAAACTCAGTTTTTAGTCAAAAAATATTATCTAAATTATGAATGCCAATGAGTTATCTGTCCCTGAAACGATTTATAAATACCGGTCATACGAAGGAATAAATAGTGAACGTAATTTCGGAACACAGGCGCTTACCGCGTTCAAATTGTATGCTTCATCAGCTAAGCATTTCAACGACCCATTTGACAACGCGATGCCATTCCTATATACAGACGAGAGCTTCACGCTTGACCTGTTTACGCAAAAATACCTTAGAGATCATCCGCTTCGGGACAAACGTTCCCATATAGACTTGTTAATGGATGCAACGGAGCGGTATAACTACATCAAAACTTATCCTGAAAAACACTGGAGGGAAAATAAAGATATGGTCAATCAAATGGACAATGAATTTTATGGTATACTTTCACTGACCCAAAAAAGCGATAACCTGTTGATGTGGAGCCATTACGCCAACTTTCATAAAGGGTATTGTATCGGTTGGGATGCAGTGGGCCTGATGAGGTTTATTGGAAACACCTATCAACAATATGGCTGCAAAATCGGGCCTGTTGATTACAGGGATCAATACCCGAGGTTAACGTTCCAGATTGATCCTGACATCGGATCAACTATCCACAGATGTTTCGGCAAGCATACCTGCTGGGATTATGAAAAAGAATATCGGGTCGTTTTAAACAATAAGGCTGACCATATCATTACCTATCCGAAAGAACTTATTTCTGAAATCTATTTGGGTTGTAATATGTCAGGGCAACACAGGGAGGAGATAAAGCATTTCCTACGCAAGGAGAAACTAAGCCCAAAACTTTATCAAATGGAAATGAGCTACAACCGGTTTGGGCTTGAAGACAGTGAAATAGCTTATTAATAGTAGGCCTATACTAGGTGAAGAGAGAAATATCGCAATTTCAAGTCAGAATGGGAGTCAAAATCTTTCTAACCATTCCAATGTAATTGTTCCACACTATGACGGGAACGAAAAAGGATCTTGGTTGGAAATCCTGTCCTGGATTGCAGGAATTATTGGAATGCTTATAAGTCTTTATGCCATATTTAATTAGCAAATTGCTAATTAGTGTTCAGTCCATTAACCAATCAATATGTACAATTATAAGGTTTTATGCCCTCGAAAAACAGTGCGCGATTATTATTATCTGCAACTATGCGGGAAGCTTCTTCAATAGAAAGTCCGTTTTAGAGGTCATTTCATGTATGATGTAGTCCTTTAATTTTTCTCTATCCTCAGGAAGTTCACTGTAAGTTGTCAAAATAATCTGACAACTCTCCTTAGGTATCTGTGTCATCACGTTTATGCAATCGATAAGAGAATCGTTATCAAGATTTTGTTGCTTTGGTTCATCCAAGATCAAAACGTCGGGATATACTATTTTGCCCTTGTCTTTTCTTTCAATAGAACTTTGCAGCAAAGCTAGGTAGTAACTTAAGATGATGCGGATATTATCACTTGAACTGGAGATATTATAGATGTCAAAGTTGTCAAGGTAAGGTGTGTAGTTATCCGAAGCATCCAACTTTATTGAATTTATCAGATTAGCATTTCCCTTAAAAAGTCCCAGGCTACGTACATTTTGCTGAATGAAGTTCCTGATCGTATCGATCGTTGCCTGATCACTTTCGGTCTGTTCGTATTGATTTACCTGCTCTTTCAATTTATCATAAGCTACCTGATCGATTTTTATAGTAGCCCTTAAGGGTTTAAGATCATCCCAACGCGCCGAGATCCTACTGAATTTTTCAAGTTCTTTATGCAATGCGTCGGCGCTCAATATCCGTTGTCTAAGTATAGCAAAATCATTTCCGGCGTAGGTGGTAATTTGGTGGTCAAGTTCACTTTCCAATTCTGCAATTTGATCCTTTGCTGAATTCCTTTGTTCAAAAATCCGACGTCTGTCCAGAAGTCTTTTTTCTATAACCTTCTTAAATGTATTTTCTTCGTCCTCCAAGAACTCCAAATTTTGTTCGGCAGTAGAAATCTTTTTTGAAAGATCGCTATGACAAAGGATGCACTCATTTTCTTCATGTGCAAGTAACCGCGATTCGCAGATTGGGCAAATCTTAATATTTAGGTCCGTGGAAAACTCACGGATTTTCTTCAATTGTTTATTCTTGTATTTATTGAGCTGTATCCTGTCTAAGTAACTTTGATATTCGGACAGTTCCAAGGTGATCTTATCTACTTTTTCGTTAGCTTTTCTTAACTGATAATTTAGTGCTTTGATTTTATCCCTAATATTGTCGCTTGACGATTCGAATACTTTGTTTAAAGTTGAAACTTCATCAATTAGCCCTGATTCCAATTTATATTTGTCCGTCAAATAGCTCAGGTAGTCAAAAATACTGACTTTCCCTATTTGGTTAGTATGTATTAGCAAAACATCATCGCTTGACTCACCGTTGGCGATTACGAATAGGTTATCTTCTTTTTGAGACAATTCCTCCTTTGCCTTTTTCAATTTGGATTCCAGTTCCTTCAGTTTGATCTCAGAAACATGAAGGTTGAAACGATCCAGTCCGAAAAGGTATTCAAACGCCACCTTTTTAACGTCTTTTATGTTATATCTGGCCACCTGCCTTGCCTGGATCTGCGACCAGCCCGCCCGTTGCTCAACGAAAAACAAAGGCAAAATATTCTCAAAATATAACTTCGATAATTTTTGATCATATGTTGGTAATTCCACTTGGCTTAAACCAATGAAACTAAAAAGGAAAGTCTGAAAGCCATTTTCAGAAAATACACCCTCACCTACAACAATAAGTTTGTTGAGTTCCTTTGTAGTATGGAATTCATCAGCAGGACATTTTTTTACCGCAGCAATGTTAATGTCGCCGCCCATGATATAACGAAAGATGGTGACCGTTTCTGACCCATTTGATATTTCCAATAATAGATAGGAAGTTTTTACCTGTTTACTGTCTATCTCTTTGTAAAATTCAGGTTTAAAAGGGTTTTGAATTGATTTAAATATGCCAAGTCCTTTTTCTGCACCAAGGCCATACACGATTCCAGTAATTATGCTTGTCTTGCCGACAGAATTCGGACCAAAAATGATGTTCAACCCATCACGGAACGGCACCTCAGCTCCATACTTTTGGTTATCGATCGTCTGGATATTATAGATTAGTTTATTTATGATTAATCTCGACATTTTGTTTCCAGTAAGAATTGGGTATAACTTCTGTAATGATCTTTATAAGTTTATCTTCAATCATTCTACTTTTGAACAGGTCTAAAAAATTCATCTCTTTTGGAAATGCATCCTTTATATTCTCAAAGTACTTCTTTCCATCTTCGGTAAGCAATAACCTGACGTTTTTATTGTTTTTATCGGATTTAAACGTTAATAGCTGGCGTACATACAGAAACAAGAACATATCGTTGAACCTAATGTCCCATGGCACACTTTTGTATTGGACAATATTAAAATCTATTTCTGTTTGCTGAGAAGATTCAAACTTTTTCACTTTCTCCAGAATATTTTTTTGGCCGTTGAAGTATTCAACAATGAATTTGGATTGAAATGCTTCGTTTCTGAGCAGGAAGTCGACACATGCAATAACGTTTTTACTTAGTCCATTTGGAGTTGTAAGCATCCCGAGTATAATGACAATACGTGCAGACCTGAATTCCATTCGATCCTCTGGTTGGACAAAAATGGGTCTATCAAGGTTCACAGCGGGAGTCAGGCTCTTTTCTGCTATAGAATTAATAAAATAATCAAACGCTTCCATTCTTCCTCCAATCTAAAGGGCATTGTGCCGCAAGTTCAAATACCACGCCATGAAGTAATTTTTCTTTATCTCCTTTTAGCTCAAAATCTTTATAGAAGGTCAGAATTTCTTTTTCTGCTTCATTGAAAAAATCGTTAAAAAACTTCTGGGGAGTATACGTCTCATCCATTGTAAAGTTAAGGGTAAGTCTAGACGCCTTCAATCGCATATTTTCTTCCCAATCCAATATATTACCCCTCAGTTCAGAATGGACATCGACTAGACTTTCAATGTATACCTTATAGTCTGCCCTTGTTTTGTGATACAAGATCCGGTGGGTATCATCTGCTGAAAAAATCGAATTTAGTTTCTCATCTAATGAAGTTCTGAGGCCTTCATCTTCATCTGGGGGATTTTCGGCATCAGCGATCTTGATCAGGTTAGTAAATTGCAGTGTATCCTTCTTTTGGATCAATAAATTAACGATCGCTTTCCACCTCCTTAGTTCCTTCTGTTTATCTATTATAAGATCACAGGTGGATTTATCATAGACTTTTGTGTAGATGTCGTGGTCAATTGCAAACATGTTAGCAATTTCCTTGTCAGGTGTCCAAAAATCAACTGGGTATTTGAACCTGGTGACAGCATTTGCCTGAATGTTGTGGTCAATATTGCTCAAATCTCTTAGCGGCGAAAGAGCTATGAAAGCGGTTGGCTTATGGCTTGAAGCATCGAGTTGCATTTGTTTGTTGAAGATATCCGACCACTGTAGTTTTGCAGTGGTATAATATTTACATTCAATAAAGAACTCTCTTTCCTGTTCATTATCGTCAAGAAACAAAACGCTGATGTCGAAGCCGTTTTGGTCACCGGAGTCTTGCTTTCTCACTTGGATAACCATAAAATCCATGCTTTCAAATAAATTTTTAAAAAAAGGTTTAACTAATTTTTCGAAATCTGCACCGCTTATTGGCATTGGATTTTAAGATGAGTTTGGTTCGTTAATTTATTTTTCAGTCAAAATATCGTATCGAATTCCCCGACAACGATTTATGACTTTATCAATATTAACAAATAATATCCTCATATTATAGACGGACCCACAAATATCTGTCCCAATACACTTGATCATTCATCAATGCAATTTCATCACCGCAAAAATAATACTAAATATATTAGCATTCATGATGTCTGACAAATTTCTTTTCTGGTTCTATAATTAATTCGAATCGCTAGATTTTTTTATATATTTGTTTAAAGCTTTAAACGGAAGCTTACCATTCGCCTTAGTGAAGCTGTATCAGCGCCGTTACTAAAAATCCATAATCGAAACTCAATTCTCGTTTCGAAGAGCGGTAGGCGAATGACGTTTTTCTGGCGGGAGGAGGAGTAACGATGAAAGTCAAACCCACTGGCCAAAGTGCCGCATTTTTTAAGCGTAAAGCTAAAAGTCTAAAAAAACAATTAGGTATTTCCCATACTGAAGCATTAAACTTCCTTGCGAAAGAAGAAGGGCATGTCGACTGGGATAGTTTTGTTAAAAAATCTAATCCTGTACAACGTCCAAAAATTGCGATTCGCAGGCCTAAAGCACCGGACCCCGCAATATTAAACTATCATAATTTTATGAATGGGGCGATTATAGGGCAACATCCCAACGCAAAGATGATTGTTCGCCGTCATGCCCAGGTTGGCGACTTATTACAAATGCTAATAGAGGCAACCGAACATCACAAACGTGCCAAAAACCACCTACTGGAAATTCGAAGCACCATGGATACATGGCTAGGCTGTGAGTATAGCGTAGAACAATTGGCCAATGCAGAATTTAACCAGATTTATTATGGTAAAACTTCACTATTAACCTACGAAGTTAAACCCTCTCGAACTCGACAAGCCGAATTGAAAAGGTTGCTGAGGAATGCAAAAGCAATAATAGATCGGTCTTATCACGACTGCAAACCGTTAGAGAAACTTCATCAACGTTTCCTGCAGGCAGCCAAAGCACTAGAAAATTGGCCTGCGAAAGTTCCAGGAACAAATCGTTTCAAGGGTCAGGTACCAGTAGGAACCTTTGTACGTTTGGGCAGAACGAAAAATTTTGGTATCGTTTTTAATCATGATACTGGTCGGCAGGTTGTAGAAGGATATTCCGACGGAGGCCGTTTTGTCTACGGGCGCCACGAAGTCAGTGTACTTAGAAAGCAATTAGATATCGCAGATTTTAAGCCGATGCGTTTGCACCTCCCGTATGGAAAATGGAAATGTGCCGATGGCAGAGAGGTACTGTTTAACCGTGATTATTGTCCAATCTGGGAAAGGTCATCCGATGGGATTGTGATCCCAATTGAACCAGATGTGTATGTGCAACATCAGGACAGCGAGTTTTATTTTGACGACGGAACTGCTCCTTATTATAACAACAACAGCTCAACAGTAAAAAATTGTCTATCTGTGCTCAACGAATGGGGAGTGTCAGAACTTAAACCTAGGGTGTTGGAGCGGGTGCCCATTGCCATGGCTAATGGCGATTTTGGCCTGCTAAATCCAAAAGGAATTTCTTAATTATTAAACATGCAATTGAAACACGAGCCATTCCCTCTATGGTCTCGTGTTTTCAACATAAATGGCGAACTTAGCTCCAATGTTACCATTTGGTATTTTGATACCTACCATACTAGCATATTATTATTTACCTTAGTTTGTATTTAACGATCTAATGGATAACAAAATAATTCACGATAATAAGTTGGCAGATAAGACTTATATCAGTAAAGCTTTTCCTCAATATAGAATTGTCCCGGATTATAAGGGAGGCAGTAAGCAGGTGTTTGACGATAACCAACGGGTTATTTCCAAAGTGATCGATTCTGATGTTCAATACACATTTGCACAAGTAAAAGATGAAATTATAATTAGGAAGACTGATAAGGGTCGTCAGGAGATTCGTGCTACTGTTTTTGAAGAAAGCAGGGGTGTAACAGTTGTGACATTCCAACGTTATACAACTCCATCAGGCAAACCTCATGAGACTTCTTTTTCATTTGTGGGTAAGGAAATAGATACTCTATATGATTTCATTTGTAATCTAAGCTACCTGCCAATTACCGAAGAGTCTGCGAGTAGCGTTAAAGACATAGAGTTAGACAATGTGCTGAAATCTAAAGATGGCATTTCGGCATTTGTCCTGGAGCATCAGGAAGTATTGTTGCAATTCCTCTCAAGCGAATTGACCAGCGACGATATCATCGCTTTAGGTTATAGGAAAAGACAATTGGAAGTATTTTCCAAACTTTTAAATGATGCAAGATATTTCGAGGATCTAAAGGCAAAAAATAAATTAGGAAATGAAGGGTTATGGCAAAAATTCTTCGAAAAGAACAACTGGATTTTTGGCTATGGCTTAAATTATGTTTTCAACACATCATTGGATAATGAAAAACTAGAGCAAGTTGTCTCCGGCACGGACTTCAACAGTTCGGGGAAACGGATTGATGCACTGTTAAAAACAAAGGGAGTAATTGAAAGCTTCTGCTTTGCTGAAATAAAGACGCACAAAACGGAACTTCTTAAAAATGTTAAAACACCTTACAGACCGGAAAGTTGGCAGGTTTCTGATGAACTTACTGGCGCGATATCGCAGGTACAGCGTACTATTCAAAAGGCAGTTGCCAAGATCGCAACCAAAACTGAAATAAAGGATGGCCAGGGGAATCCGACTGGTGAAAAAATCTTTTTGTATACACCAAAAGCATTTATAGTTATCGGAAGTTTAAATGAATTTGGAACCGAGCACGGGATCAATGAAGAAAAATATTCATCCTTCGAAATGTTCAGGCAGGGGTTGACGCGGATTGAAATTATAACATTTGATGAATTGTATCAAAGGGCATTACATATCGTCAAGCATACAGAAAACCGGAGCTAGTAGATAATATAACATGGCAGAAATAAGATGTTACAGTTGTAGTGAGCCCATTACAAAGGAAAATGAATCCGAGGAACATATTATAAACAATAGTCTTGGAGGACGCTTGAAGTCGCCGAGATTATTATGCATTGATTGTAACTCAGGTTACGGTGATACTATTGATGCAGAACTTGAACAGCAGATCGGCATGTTCACCGATCACCTCGGAATAAAAAAACAAAGAAAGGGTGGGTCTCCTAGGCTAAAAATGACTGCCGAAGATGGCGAAGTGAAATACGTGGGTAGCAAACTCAAGCCGCTCAATAGATTGAAATTTGGGATACCAGACAAGGATGTGGTGCTTTTTGTGGATGAGGAGAAATATGAAAAAGTTAAAAACGGCATGCAAAAAGATCTTGATAAAAAATTCAAGACCATATACGCTGAATACACTGAACTACCAACCAGAAAACAATGGTTTGTAAGTAACAAATTATCGAGAGAGCCAGGACATATTGAGTTTGGCGGCCGAGAGTTTTTTCGGTCATTGGCGAAAATAGCCCTTAACTATTACCTTTTTAAGAACTACGATCCTCGATACGCCCAAAGTGTGGTTGATTTCGTTAAAGGTAACAAGGAAGAAAATATCGTTCATTTTTTCTTCCCCAATAATCAGATCATTCACGAGTTAAAAGATGGTGAGGTCTCCCACATCATTCATATTAAAGGAAGTCGTCAGTATAGAGTTCTTTACGCATATATTGAGTTGTTTAGCATGCAGAACGTTATTGTTGTCTTTAATATGGAATATGAAGGAGAAGATTTTTCTGACACTTATTGTTATGACCTTTTAAATGGTGAAGAGATTGAAAAAATAATTAAAATCCGTTTAACAAGAAATCACTTTGAAGCGCTTCATTTAATATCTATAGATAGTGTTAATGAACATAGTAACAAATATAATCGAGTATTAAAGATCATCGAGAAAAGGCAATTGCTTTAAATTGCACCTATTGCCCGCAAGGGCCGCCTGGAATTTTGGGTATAGCAAAGCACTAAGAACAACCTGCACTTAGTGCCTAATTAGAATATAACTGTCTTAATTCAGTGCATTTATCCCAACCCTCGCAAAATCATTGCAAAGATCGAAGGTGGCTTGTGCCTTTCCTAATGCGTTGCCCGACATAATGGAATTAAACTTGGCTTCGTCATTTTTAAAGTTTCTAACGTTTTGAAAATAGCCAGTTACGCTGTTATACGATCCAAATAAAGTGCCCCTTGTGGTCTCCATTTGCTGTGTCGGACTGGTAGCGGAATATTCCAATACCTTATCCACCATGTTATTAAACACGCTTGAAAATTCGTCCTGCCTGTCTTTTTTTAGGTTGTCCAAAGTTTCCTTATTTGGAGCCATTGCCATCTGCACGAGTTTTTTAACCTGCCTGTCCGTAATTTTCACTTTTGACCAATGGTTAAAAAGCTGTTCCATTTCACCGCTCAACTGGTTGGTTATGTCCAATAACTGATGTGCCTGTTTCAAACGCTCATGCACATTGGCAGTATGACGTATCTTGACTGCGCCTGTTTGGTTTCTCAATGCCGCATTGAGCGTATTCTGGCAACAAACTCTAATTGGCGTAAAAGAAGCGGTGATACTGCCAAAACCATCATGTGAAGTGGTCAGGAAAAGAAACTGCTCGATTAAATCCGACTTTCCCACCTTGATATATTCGGGCAATTTTGCCGTTATAAAAATGCGTTCGCCATTGCCCAAAGCCCCTGCGGTCTCATACATTATCCCGTCCTTACCGCCAACAATGCTATCGAAAAAGGAAAACGCATCTACATTTTGCACCACATTGTATTCTTTGCCCACCACGCCCAACACCTCGTCCGTATCGGTGCGCATAGTGGTGTAATAGTTGGGAACTAAGATGTTAGGCCCAAAATCGTTCATATACTCGTCGGTCTCGGGGTCTTTAAAAACCGCGTAGTTTTGCCCGTTAACGGTAAACAATGGGCGTTTCTCTACGGTAAAATTTAGCCCTGCATGTTTGATAGCCTCTGCGCTGGTCGGGTAATCTGCTATGATCGTACCCAATCCATGCCAGGCTTTTTCCTTCACGCTAAAAAAAGCGTCCTTACCTGTTTTGCTGTTGCGATTTATGTTGTGTGCCATAATTGATATTTTTAACGTTCCTAATTCTTGACAATAAAATTTCGGTTTCCAGTACATTGATATTAGCGGTATCGGTTAAGATCAATTTTGACTGGGTTTCAATCTCATGTACTATATCTGATATTTGGGTATGGTCTGCATGGACTGCCACACGTACCATAATAAAAAGGGTCTCGTACTTCATCGTTTTTGTGTATGTAGTTTTTTGAACTTGTCCAACTGTTGGTAAAATGCTTTCGGGTTTTCCTCCTCGAATTCCATCCCGTAGCCTGTCCAGTATAACTGGTCTAAGAATTCTATAAATGCCTCAAACATGATTTTTAGATTTAGTAAAAAAATATAAACGCCCCACCCAAAAGGCAGGGCGTTTGATTGATTACTTTTGAGGAATAAAGATTTCGCCCTCGATTTCAGCCAGTTTATCTACGCAAAGCGTATTGACCATTTTGGCTACCGCATTAATGATGAACGGGTTTTTGGTGGTAAACTCTCTGCCTTTATCATCTTCAATAGTCAGTTCGCAACGCTGAAAATGCGTGCTGTCGGTTTCTTCCGCATCGTCTTTTTGCGCCACCTCAAAGGTTTCCAAGGTACCGATGGTTTCCAACAATTTGCCCCTTTGATTGATACGGCGGTTTAAGTCTAAAGCCAATTTTATCGTCGCTTCCAAGTTCATGGCAGGTTTTTCAGTTACCAGCTGTTCCTTGATTTCAATTTTTGTCGGCTCTGCCTTTGGCGCTTCTACTGGCGCAACCGCTTTAGCTTCATTTGCCTGTTGCCCGTTATTTCCTGCCAAAGTTTTTACCGCTTCTACGTTTGGTTCTTCCTTATCGGGATCAACCTGATTGGCATTTTCTTTTAACGGCACTGCCGGACGGATAGCCGATTTATCGGTTAATGTGGTTTTTACTGCTCCGTTTTCTTTTCCGCTTGTGATTACTGTAGTTTTCATGATTTCTGATTTTAATTGTTTATGATGTTTTTAATTAATTCGCTATAAATGTTTGTCCTGTGCGCTACGGTCTGGCCGTTGTGCAATTTGTGCGGTGGGTGGGCTTCTGCCTTTTGTTCTGCTCATGGGTTTTCTCCTTTAAAAATTCAGTCGGCAGGAGCCTCCTGCCTTTTTGTTAAATCCCATCACCTGACTACAATCCAGTAGGCAGGCAAGACTTTGCGAAAAAAAATACGCTCGCGAAGCGAGGAAGATTTTTTTTCTGCAAACCCCCTTGGGGGCTTGGTCTTGACTAGGCTAATGGATTGTTCAGAAATTGTTGGCACAAAAAGGTTGGGGGTAATTTTGATGCGCTTATCAAACTTTAATCAGGGATTCGTTATTTTTATAACCATCTTAAAACGGCTGGCTATTATGCAGGCAAAAAAGAAAACGATCATTCCTAAAACCACCCAGCCTGGGGCCATACGCCTGAAACGGGCGAAATCATGGCTAAGTAGCTATGAGGGAAAGAATGTAGTTAGGGGATATTCTAAGAAATACAGGGTCGACCTATTATGCGCCATCGCGGAACTGCGGATGCTGGGCGCGAAAATTAAACCTGAATACGAGCAGGCCGTGCGGCAGGCAATTGCCCAAAGGATAGAGCAGAATAAAACACAGAAAGAGGTCAAAAATCCTGAATTCGATGGCATCAGCGACCATCAGGATGGGGATTTTGTCTATATTGCGGGTTACACAATTGGCGGCGCACCTTATGGCGTCAGGTGGGAAGAAATGGACGGAACACAACTTGAAGAATAAGTTAACCCCATCCAATTTACTGCTCAGCTAATTCCCATTGGAAGGGAGGTTTATTATAAACCGTTGGGATGGTTAGAGGTATCCATCGGCCGATCACTTTCCTGGTCGGTCGAAGGCTCAAACCTCAAATATTTGGAAATACCATAATCCTTCAAGTGCGCTATGGGATCAACAAAGCAGTACCATGGATAAAAAACAAATTCCTCAATACCGTTTGCATTAACTTCCTTTACAGGCCCTCCAATTCTCAGCATTTCATGCGGTGGCAGAAACTTTTCATTGTCACTTAACAGGAACAAGTCAAAATAGGTTCCCTTTCCATCCAGATTGGGAATGATCCTTGAACGGATCGTTCCATCCTTTTTCCAAAGTTTCAGCATCTTTCCCCTTAACCCAAAGTCCAGTTCCAATTCGATGGCGGTATAAAAACTGTCCTTAGACTGCGCCGCCTCATAAGGAATAATTCCCGATTCAAGCGCCCGCTGGCAGGGGATACATTTCAATCCATGCTTGTCAAACCACGATTGCTTGCCCGAAACCACCCTTGAACAGATCACGCAAGCCTTCTTCTCTTCATAGTGAAAACCATCTGGGAATCGCTCCAGCTTTCCCTCATCTTCCACTTCCTTGAGGACAATTTCAGTCACAATCTGGGCCATCAATTTCAGAAAACGTTCTTCATCTGAGCTTCCAGCCAGTTCATCCGGTCTTTGAAAAGAACCCGCCTTTGTCTTTTTTCGGGATTTATGCGGCTTTTTGGCAGGGACAGTTTTAACAGCAGGCTTTGAAACCGATCTGGGCTTTTCCGTACTGTCAATGGATTTACGGTTCGCCGAATTCGCTGTCGTAAAGGCGGAAATCTCCACTTCATAATATTCGCACAACCTGAGCAGTTGTACCGCGCTGATATCAGATTTACCGCTTTCAAAGGCCAGGTATTCCTGCTCGGAAACGTTCAGGAGCATCGCAACCTGTTTCGGTTTAAGACCATTTTTCGACCGAAAAAGCACCATATTTTCGCCTATCGTGTTCATAACAATTCAAATCAAAATTTTACGGCTGTTTCTTCCGTTTCGCCCGGCGCTTGGTCGGATAACGCTTATTCACAAAACTTTCTGGAAAAGCACTTTGACTGCAAAACTCCTGTTTTGGCTTTTTAGGTTTGGCTTCCTGCTCGGTAGGTGGATTTTCGGCATCTGTTCTTCGCAGGTAGTTCATGATTTTATAGTCCTTGAGATATTCAAAAGGATCACAGCACTGGTACCATTTCAGGTGACGCTCATAAAGCTGTCCGTCCACTTCCTGCTCTACGGTATCCCAGAACCGCAGCATTTCCTTTTGGGGAAGAAAGCCGTAATTGTCCGCAATCAGAAATATCCGCAGGTGCTTAGCACTCGGATTACCGAAACGAGAGATGATACGCGGCTTGATGATTTCCTTGTGAATCCACTGGGTCAAGGCTTTTCCGTGTACATTAAAAAGTGATTTCAAATCGTAATCGGTATAAAAACTTTCGTGGTCACCAGTCAGTTCGCCGGGGATCAACCCGGACTCCACCGCCTTTTGGCAATGCATGCATTTAAGACCGTACTTATCATACCACATCCCAACATCTGAGCCGCCGACATTGCATAACCTGCAGCTATATCCCTTGGGTTCAAAAGCATACCCTTTTGGATTTCCTTCAAGCTTCTGTTTCCATTCTTCCTCGTCCATCACCTGGTCAAGCGCCAATCTCGCCAGCTTGTACATCAGCTCGGCAACATCGGAGACTTCTTTGGCCGTGAAATCGCGGCCGTGTTCCTTTTCCAAGCCCAGTTTAATTTCTTTCAGCCTTGCGGCAGGGATCGTGAATTCGTTGCCTTTAAAGTCGAACATACCTTATTGGGTTAAGGTTAAACGTAAGTTAGCAGCGTATGCTAGAAATCTGATAGAATAGAGATCAACGCTAACTACCTATAATTCAACGTTGAAATGGCGGCTGTAATTATCCCAAAAACAAAAAAAACCTGACCGTTTCCGATCAGGTTTAATTCTCAAAGCACCAGTTAATTACTTAGCGTTCTTTTTCTCTGTAACTTCTTTACGGATTTCAGTTGCCAGTACTTTCAAGTCCTGCATTGCCTTACGCACCCTTGTTCCAGCGGCATTGTTACCCGCATTAAAGAATTTACCTGCATCTGTTTCAATGTCAGAGATAAGTTGCTTTACTTTTTCAAATTTTTCCATGTTTTTAATTTTATGATGAATAATCTGTTATTCTTGACCGGAAGCGAATATATAATTATTTGTGATTACATGCCCATTCCCTGACCTTGGGCTACTTCTTTGTCTTTACCCTGTTCTTGCTTTTTAGAGAAAGCGTTGCTCATTTCCAATCCGGTTTCCTTTTGGAACTGCTCCCTTTTTTCCGGCTTGCCATTCTCCGCATAGAAATTCAGCTTGCCATAACGTACAGCGGTTTCCAGATGCATTTTGGTTTCCTGTCCATCTTTTTCTACGGTGACAAGCGGGCGATTACCATTCATCAGGGAGGTTTCCAAAGCCTCAGCCTTTTTCGGATCGGCCATCTCCTTGATCTTGTACTCATCCAGCAGCGATTTCACATCATACCCGTAAGCATCAGTAAACTGACGGAAGGTGAGATTGTTCTGACGATCTCTTTCCTTCTCGGTATCCAGTTGCATCCAAGCTTTATACGGACTGCCTTCCCTGCTCAACAGGTCATCACGGTAAACTGATCGTCCCTGAACCAAATTAGCGGCCTGTTCTTTTGAGAATCCCTTCCCATGATCTAGCCAAAAAGTTTGCGGTAGTGGCGGCGAATAAAAATCACGCTTAAATTCCCTGGACACATAGTTCACCTTGCCTTCTTCCATGTTCGCGACCATCGTCTTGCTTGCCGCATTTTTTCCAAAAGCCAGTTCAGCATTGCCCTTCTGTTTGGTAAACAATTCAATGGCTTCAGAAAGATTTTCCAGTTTTTTAACCGAATTATCCTGTCCTTCGGGCATCTTAATTATCACCATATATTTTTGCCCTTCTTCCAAAGGCTTCAACTGGTTGTGTACCGCTTCAAGCCTGTTCAGGTAGTAATAGTCCGATTGTCCCGATTGCTTAAAGTGCAGGGTAATGTCTACTTGGCCCTTATTCGCTTTCACATCATCGTAAAGTTTAAAAGCGGGGTCATTGTTCTTCATGTGCTCTTCCATTTTGGCAATGAGCGGATCACTGAACCCTAATTTTTTCATCTCATCCCTGAGATCTTCAAGATTGTTCAAATTCATATCTTATAGTTTTTGTGAGAAATCTTATTTGTTTTAGCGGTTTATCTGGTTTTCTGCTTGTTGTTGCGAAGCAGGATTGGCCTGCCTGCATTCAGTTTCACTTTAATACTTTTTACTTTTTTGCTGATGAGCTGTCTTGCCGCATCTATCCCGGCACCTGCTACCTGTGCACCCACTGATGCATCAAAACCTCCAAAACCGATACTTCTAACCGCATCATCGGTGCCGTTATTCAATGCTCTTGTCAGTAAGGCTTCGGGCGCATCGATGCCAATCATTCCGTCAAGGCTATAGACCGAAAGGTCAACTGGAATGATGGAAGTGCCGAGCCTGATATTTTTGATGTCGAGCAATAGGCGCTGGTTGGTAATCCTGCAAGCCCCAAAGAGTTCCTGACCTTTTGGAATAAGCAATCCGTTTATGCGAAGGGTATCCTGCAACCTGATTTTAACGGTTGCACCCTGTACGGCTTTCTGGTTACTCGCGATAACGGCTGGCGTTGCCCTGAACTGGCTGTCTGGGCTAAGGGACTGTGCAAACTTCAACCGCTGGCTGACGCGCTCGGGATGCTGGATATCCAGTATATTTTGCATCATGGCATTGAGCTGAACCATTTCTGGGTCTTCGGATTTATTATCCTGCATGGACTTCATCAGGATTTCAAGTCTGTCTACGTCAGATTTTATGGAACTGGCTTCTGGCCGAACAACTGCCGAAGGTTTGACCTTAACAGGTTCTGGCTTGCTGATTTCTTTTGTGATGGCCTCAAGCTTCTCATCGATTTGTCTGGTCTGGTCGTGCTCCGATGGTTCCTGTTTCCCGTTTGGGTCATTAAAGCCGAGTTGTCCGGCAATCCTTGCGATGCCATTTTCTTCACCATTTGAACCCGTACCAGACTGCTGGTAATAATCAGCTTTGGTCTTGGGAGTATCGGTGGAAAAAGCGGCGTCAGGCAGACTGGTGTTAATACCGGCATTCAATTTCGGTGAATGCTGGTTCCCGCTTCCCCCACCCATAGCGTAGAACGCCAACGCCATAAAAGGCACAATGAGCAAGGGCATAAATAAAAGGATATTCCTTTTATCAGTTTTAGATTTTGTTTTCATATCAATTTATTTTTGTTGAATAATCAGGTTAATTAAAAATATCCAGTGACGTTATCAGAAGCCAAAGCATGTAGCCTCCAAATGCCGAGCAGAAAATGATCAGTCCGAACACTATATCCCGCTTGGATAAGCCAGTTGCTTTACTATTCAGCCAGTCGGCGACTTTCCTTTGCCATTGTTCCAGATATGCTGCCATGCGTACGGATAAGGTTTCCGGCCTTTCTGCATCTTTCAGTTTCTTGAAGAATTTCATCATCTATGGCTTTAAAGTTTTGTCGAGGTTTTCAATCGTTTCCCATCGCTGGATCAAAAACCCATGCGGATTATTGTCGGATCTGGACACATTGCGGAGATAGCCTTGTGTTACCAGTTTCCTGTTTATAGTTGATGTGGAACGGATCAGCGTCTGGGTGGCGTAGCACCTGAAGTAATAAGGGTACTGGTCAATATCCAGCGAAATGCTGTCCACCTGGATTTCCTGGGAAATATTGGCCGATATGATGTTGTTATAATAACCCTGTTCTTTCAGGTTATCAGCCGTTTTTCGTGCGCTTTCATCGGCAAGGTAGAGCGCTTGTCCAAGGTTTGCTTTTATGACCTTATCGTCTGGATCAAGGGTAAAAAAGTAATGGTGAAAGGTCTTGATGTGATCCCTGATCTCAACCGGAAGGTTGTCTTTCCTTGCCGAACTAAAGGCCTCGATAGCCTTTCCATTTGCCAGGATATATACCTTTGATTGCATGGTCTTTACCAGATCAAAGCTTTTGTAGATAGCAAATCCGGATAAAACCACACAAGCCAGTATCAGAAAAATACTGAACCGTTTGATGTGCTTAAAGGCCGTATCTATATTTTTAAATTGTGTGAACATAATGTTGGTTTTTAATTAGGTTTATTCGCAGTTCTTATAGTTTTATTGGTACTCATGAGCTCGCTTTTTAGCTCGGTTTACCGCTTAACTTATCCTTGAAGTAATCCTGCCCTGAGGCTGCCGCCATTCCCGACATCTGGCGTTTCCCATCGCCGAAAGAATCAGCGATCATACCTGCTCCGTACTTCATGCCGGCAATACTGTTGTTGGCTCCCTGTTTGGTTTCTCTGTAGCCTCCAGCGCTAAAGCTGTTGATCTTGGTCAGTATGCTGTTCCCGCCACCTGCATGCACCACATAGTTGGCTACGGTCGGCACGCAAAAGTATCCTACTATTCCAATGAGCATAAATATCATGTACGCCGTATCGGTCGAAGAAAAGAAGGTGTCACCATTCTGTGCGACTTCCTCGATATCCAGTTTGATCATGTTCTGCTGTATTTTACCGAGTATTGCACCGAAAATATTGGCAATGGGCAACCATAAAAAGATGTTGATATACCTTGCCACCCAGACCGATAAAGTATGCTGGAGTCCGTCAAACACCGCAAAACCAAGTACCAGCGGCCCAAGGATGGCCAGGACGATGAGAAAGAAGGTACGGAGCGTATTGATGCAGAGCGCTGCCGCCTGATAAACAAGTTCCAGAAGTTCGCTCATAAACTGCTTAAAGCTATGCCGCATTTTAAAGTCTTGCCGATCTGCCCAGAATTTAATGTCATTGCCTACAGCTTCCAGCCAGTTCTCGTCATCTCCATTGGGGTCTTTCGGGTGGGTATATTTGTACCACTCGGAACGGTTACCAGAACCATCTTCGCCAACGTACATTTTCCATTTGGTTGATTTTTTCAGTTCTGCTTCTTTGCGTTTGAGCAGTTCTTTAATCACAAGATTACTATCTTTCACCATTGCGCCAGTTGCTGAAACGGTGGGTTTGAGCACCCCGTTCAACACGCCAAGCAGGGCGGGGAAAAGGACGATGGCAAGGCCGAGTGCAAAGGGGCGCAATAACGGGTAAAAGTCGATGGGTTCGGCGGATGCAATCTGGCGCCATACACGGCTGGCGATATACCAGAGTGCGCCAAATCCAGCTATCCCCCTCGCTACGTCGATGAGTTCGGCGCAAAGCGGGATCATTTCATCATAGACTTTTTCCAGTACGCTGTGCAATCCCCCGATCTGTCCCGCAAGGCCTTGGGCATGGGATGTAATGGGAAGCAAGAGCATCATAAGTGCCATTAGTCCCAATAATTTGATCATTGTTTTCATGTTGTAAATGTTAGGGATAAAGGCTCATCGTATGTTTCAGTTCGGCTTTCTGCCTTTCCCTCGCTAAAGAAAGTGACATTGCCTTGCTGTTGAAGTCGCGAAGGAAGACCAGCTTATCCTGCACGTCCGTAAAAATCCGGTCAATGGCCTCCAGCCGTTCAGAATCACTCATGCTCAATTTAGAAGAGGTAATGATCATAAGCAGTTCATCCAGGTTATCTATACTCTGGTCGAAAAGTTGCTTATACACCCTGCCCAAATAACCCAGCTCTTCAGAATTGAAAGTGTCCGATGAATTGAACTTCTTAAATGCGGGTTTATACTCGGTAACAATGTTCTTCTGATAGCTGACAATATCTGCTACCCGCCTGAACTTTTTTACTTCGGGACTGACCAGCATCAAGCCATCTAAAAAGACTTCGTGCAGGGAAAAATTGCCCTGGGATATATCTTTTATTGCATTGTAGCCGCCAGAGATCACCTGATATCCTTTTTTCATATCGGCTAGAATGTTCTTTAACTGGCTGAGCTTTTCTACATTCAAAAGCAATTGCTGTGCTTCCTGTGATTGTGCCCTGGCTGAAATACTCACCGTAAAAAGCATCAGTAGCAGGCAATAGACTATTCTTGTTTCATTCCTGAATTTCATAGCGATTCCTTAATTGTTCAATTGATTTCTTTTCCATTTCCTTTTGCCGGATAAACTGACTGATCTCGGTTGTGAAGCTTTGCGCAAATGCAGCCTTGTCCTGCATGGAGCGGTAGAGTTTATCCAGCCTTTCTATGCGCTGATCGTCACTCATCTCTACCTTACCAGAAGTAATCACCAAGAGCAGTTCCTCCAGGTCTTTCAGGGTCTCTTCCCAAAGGCTTTCCCTGACTTCCTGAATGTAGAGTTGATTAGAAAGCGACAGGTTAGCATTGGATTTTATTCTGTTAAATGCCTTCCCGATCCTGATCTGCATTTCGATGATCTCAGCTACCTTGATATTATTCTTTATGACAGGACTTACTTTTTTAAGTCCACTGATAAATGCATTGTGTAGGCTGAACTCGCCATTAGACAGATCCTTGATGGTTTGCAGACCACCATTTACGATTTCATAACCCTTTTTAAGGTAACTGGCATACATTTCAAGGGCAGCGATCTGTTCCAGCAGGTATTTTTTCTGTGTCTTTTTCTGCTTGAAAAATTCGGCGAAGGTCTGCCCGTAGCTGTTACCCATACCTGCAAAAATCATCAGGCCGACAATGATATACGCTTTGATTTTACTCGATCCCATAAATCTCCTTGAGTTTAGCGGTCTCATCCAGCGATTTAGATCGCTGGATGCTTAGGCCGATGTTACCAGAATTGAATTTCTTAAGGGCAGAATAATTAGCCTCCATTTCACTGACCGCTTTACTGATCAGTTCCAGCCTTGCCGCATCGCTCATCTGGGTCTTGAAAGAATTGATCACCAAAAAAATTTGGTCTAAATTCTTAATACTTTCGTCAAGGATTCCAGAATAGACTTTTTGCATGTAGTCCAGTTCTTCGGGCTGAAAGTGTTTGTCCTTTTGGAATAGCCCCCAAGCCCATTTGTACTCATCCACAATGTCCATCTGTATCTGCGTCAGGTCTTTAATGCGCTTGTAATAGGCAATGGCTGACTTGATGCGCCACAATTCGTCGTAATATTTCGCGTACTGCTCTTTCTGCTTTTCCGTCCAGTCCGCTATTTCAGTTAATTTGAGCTTGGACAACTGGTTCTCTAAAACCTTCTGGGCGTTCTGGAGCCAGATCGTCTCGTTCTGCAAACGCTGGACTTTTAGGTCTACCGCCTTGATGACCTTTTTAACGCCTGCCTTTATCACTTCCAGTACCGCAATCTGTGCACTTGCCCCTTTGGGCAGTCCCACAAACAGGGTCATGGTGCTCAAAGGCAGGATCGCCATATACTTCTTCATAAATTTCTTGATTATGCCGATGCATGGAAATGCACCGGTCAGGTTAATATTTTTCATATTTTGTTTGGGCTATTTGAGTTTGATGTATTCCCTGTTACCGACTTTCAGTTTGCCTGCCTTGGGATAAAAGGTGAGGATTTTGCCTCTGCGTGTTTCTCTCAGGGTTTTAAGCTTCTGGTCATACACGGCATTCCATTCTTCGGTCTCATATTCCCGGTTGCCTTTCTTTCCGTTTTCAATGCGGTTGAACCCCGTTCTTCGATGGATCAGGTAATTGTTGTTTTCGGCATGTTCAACAACCAGGGTATCATCGGCTACTGCATAGGTTCCTTCAGCGTGGTTAACGTAGGTACCGGGCATAAAAGATCTGGTATCATTGTCCTTGCAACCAAAAAGAACCGAAAGGAAAAAAAGCGTCAGGAGCGAAAGACCGGATAAATTAATTCTCATTTTCATAAGTTTATAGGTTAAGGTTTCTGAGTTTTGTTCTGTAAGTCCTGCACTAGCATGGCGATACCTTTCTGCACGCTCCCGTACTTTTGGGCGTATTGCTGAACCAATAGCTTTTCGCTTTCCTCGGTCGTGTAGGCGTAGTATTCCTGCGGGGAAACCTCGGTACGGTAGACCTTACTGTGTTGACTGCCGAGGGAGATAAAGACCTCCTTGTATTTGCGCTTCGGATCATTGGCCTTGTTCATCGACAGTACCTGCGCCTTTTCTTTATCAGTTAGGCCGAGTAGTTCCTGTATCGCATCAAACTTGTTCTGGTATTTGCTCTGGTCGAGCAAAATCTTACAATCGGAGTTGTTGATAATGGCCTGCTTCACGATGTGTGAGGAAATGATGTCTTCCACCTCCTGGGTAACCACGATCGCTTCTCCGAAAAATTTCCTTACGGTCTTAAAAACGTACTTGATATAATCCGCCATCCCATCTTTGGAAATGGCTTTCCAGCATTCTTCGATCAGCAAGACCTTACGGATTCCCTTCAGCTTGCGCATCTTGGAGATGAACATTTCCATTAGGATCAGCGTAACTACCGGGAATAAAATAGCGTGGTCTTTTATCGCATCCAGCTCGAAAACAATAAACCGTTCATGCAACAGATCAAGGTTTTCAGTAGCATTGAGCAGATAGTCGAATTCCCCACCCTTATAATAGGGATTGAGCACATAAAGAAAATTCCCGACGTCAAAATCCCTTTCCTTGACCTTGCCATTCTCCAACACCTGCATGTATTCGGACATCAGGTATTCATAAAAGGAATTGAAGCAGGGGAATATATCAGGATTGCGATCAAGGTGACTATAGTATAAAGTGAGCGCATTGGATAAGGCTACGTACTCCGACCTGCGGAAATTCTCATCGTCTTTCTTCCATAGCGCAAGCAGCAGCGTTTTGATACTTTCTTTTTTCTCGGTATCCAGTACGTCGCCATCCGTTAAATAAAAAGGATTGAATTTGATCGGGTCGTTCTCCGAGTAGGTAAAATAGTAACCCCCAACCAGATCACAAAGCCCCTTATAACTGTGCCCGACATCGACCAGCACCACATGGGCACCCTGCTCATAATATGATCTGATCATGTGATTGGTAAAAAAGGATTTCCCAGAACCGCTGGGGCCGAGGATAAACTTGTTCCGGTTGGTAGTGATCCCTTGCTTCATCGGCTCGTCGGATATGTCTACATGAACAGGTCTTCCAGAAAGTCTGTCGCCCATACGCATCCCAAAAGCCGAAACAGAAGACCTATAATTACTTTCCAGATTGAAAAAACAGGTCGCCTGTTCTATGAACGTATCAAAGGTATCGTTCATGGGAAAGTCAGCTTCATTGCCGGGGAGGCCAGCAAACCAGATCTGTGCCTGACCGTCGGTCTCCCGCTTAGCCACCGCATCCATCTGCGCCATTGCCGAACCGACCAAATTTTTTAGGTCTTTTACTTTACCCGCTTCGTCCGACCAGACGAGTACATTGAAATGCGCCTTTACCGGAAGCCGCTGGGAAGCAATCGCTTCATTGAGGAAGTCATTGACCGCATCACGAGAAATCGAATTCTCCCTGGAGTAGCCCGATAAAGACTGCAAGCGAAGCTTCTTAGCCTCCAGTCTCTTGATCGTTTTTTGCGCATCCTCAATAAATACATACTGGTTCAATATGTGGTTACAACTTAAAAGACTGCCAAGGGGACTTGCAAAGCCGATGGAAAACTTAGTCCGGTCATTGCTATACTTATCGTAATTGATCCGGCTACCGCACAATGCTGGCATATCCTCTGCATCGGAAAGTGTATAGAATTCCACATGCTTACCGCCTACACGGATGTTATCTTTAACCTGTATATCCGAAATGCTTGGCGTCTCGGAAGCACCCAGCAAGAAAACATAGCGCTCGATTACGCCCGCCCTGGTTGTCGTTCCTGCAAGCTCATCATCGCCTAACCGCTGAAACGAGATAAAACCGCTATCGGTCAGTATCCGCTCAAACTGCCCTGCGCTGTCCAGAAAATCACTGAACAGAACGGGGTTAATGGTCTGTGCAGGTGTAATGGACTTGCGAAGAATATTGCTGTAAGCCGAAGAGGAAAGTTTTCTACCCAACGGTTTTTTGGTCAGAAATATATAACACTTATGGTCTAAGCACTCCCGCTGGTTAAAGAACCGCTCACTGCTTCGCGATAAAAAACTATCTCCTGTTTTTTCAAAATCCGCCTTGTAAGCGCTTTCGGTAAACCAGTCCTGTTTGTGCATGATACTGAACTGGGGCAGAACCCGAATTGCTTTTACCCAAGCCTGATGATAGGCCTGATAATCCCTGTCTGATAACGAAAAGATTTCCGGCAATGTCACTTCATAGGCTAAAGTGATGTCCCCCTGCATGGACAAAATGCAGCCGTGCTCCACCTTGTAGATCGGCAGTATTTCCTTAGCTTCTACCATGATTTACATGCTTAAGAGTTGTGAATAATCGCCTTGACCGGAACTTCAGGCTTCTGGGCAGGCCACGTCGAGCCAGGTACTTCATCAGCCCGTGTTCACCGAACCTGTGGCTTAACCTGAAAGTGGAGATAAACAATACCGTTCCCAATGACAAGATCAGTGGCAACACGATGAAAAGACTTACGCCAGAGATGTACAGGACTGCAAAAGAGATCAGCAAGAGTACCAATCCAACAGCCAAATACGCTATGTACTGCGCTTTCAAGCCCTTGAAAACAATAGGTTTATTTACGCCCTTATTGATTTGATATATGCTGGCCATGACTATATCCCGAAAAAAGATTTAAGGACAGTCGCCACTACAACCAAGAAGATACAGCTACCGAACCATGCCGCGGCTACCTTATTGGTATCCGGCTCGCCCGCATTCCACTTGTTGAAAACCTTGACAGCGCCGATGATGCCCACAACTGCACCGATGGCATACATCAGGTCGCATCCCGTATCAAAATAACTCTTGACTTTGTTGGTTGCTTCCGCGATCCCTGCATTGCCGTCCTGCGCTAAAAGGGGAGAAGTATTGAGTAAATTAAACGCGCATATAATAATGCCCAAAAGCAGGAATTTGGCAAAAAATTGTTTATTATGATTATTGAATTGGTATTTCATGAATATTGATTTGAAATGAAAAAATTGAGTTGGAAAATGGGTTTGTAATTTCAATGAGCTTTAGTCCCAGAGTGTCTCCAGTTCGTCTTTGGATAAATAAAACGGTGCGTTTTCCGCCACAAAAGCATTGATCCGGCTGATGTTTGGATTGGAAGCGATCTTTGGAAATTTCTCCCTCACGGCCTCCATCATTTCCATGAAGTCCAGTTTATCTCCGTCATTAGCGGCCAGGCTTGCAAACACATCTTTAAGTTCTTCCAGTACATCAGGCACTAAGCCTACTTGTGCTAGCTTGCTATCTGCATCCTGACCACCGCCTGAAAAGCCAAAACCATCGCTGCTGACCCGGTTCATTCCCTCGGGCAGCTTTGATTTGCCCATCAGCTCAGGCTCTGCTTCCTGCGAGGAAACGGCTAAGTCGTCAACTCCCTTTTCCCAGCGGTGGGGAAGCCGTTCAGGAGATCGGGTAGTTACCCTGGGGTTAAATAACCCAAAGAACTCCTTGCGGTAAAAAATCAGCGTGATGGCGACATACCAGATGATGGTAAGCACTAGTGTGGTAACTAAGAAATCCTGCCATGTGAATTGTTGTAACATAATGTTTTTCTTTTATCCTGCCGCTCCATTACGGCAGGAATTACATTGCAAATTTTCGAAGGCTGCAAGGTTTAGGCTGATCCATCATGGTATATACCATCAATAAATTTTTAATTGTCGCTACCAGTCAGCATAACAGCAAAAGAGTTTCGCTACCTTTTTGCTGGCCTGTCCGGATTGTACTCGTCTTCTTTATCCAGTTTTTGAATTACCGCCTCGATCATCTCGTCGAGGTAGCGGGTACGGCTGATAGTTGTCCTGCGTCTGATCTCGCTCAGCCGTTTAGAAGGAATGCCTATACTGATCTGGAACTTATCTTCCAACCACCTGAAAATTGAACCGATGCTTGCAGTTCCGTTATTGAGCTGACCAGAGCGGTGAATGCCAAATGCCAGTTCTGCAAGGTTGATGCTGTCGCCCGTCCAGCGCATTTCTTCTGTATCGGAATTTGCTTGATACGTTGAGAGTGGATTTTTCTTGAAGTAAATGATCCGCTCGTTCAGCCATTCCCGCAGCATTTCAAAGGCTTTGATCTTGGAAAATAGGTAATCGCTACTGGTTGAAAAGTTTGGATCAAGTTCAGGGACATTCGGCATCAAAACGCTGCCATTGTCTATGCCCCTGATGAAGTAAAGATGATCCAGTTCAGTTGCATTCAGCTTATAGTACTGGTAATGGAAACCATATTGCTTAAAGAACCGCTCGACATAGATCAGCTCATTCTCGAAATTGAGCCGCTGCTGTTCTGCGTCCCCAAAAGGGATACCTGATTCAATGGTGTAGAGTTCCGAAAAATAGATCTGCCAGCAATAAAAGTCCGGCTTGATGTACTTGAAAAACTTAATTTCCTCGGCCTCGGATGAAAAAGGATGGTCATCAAGATAGCTCTTCAGCTTTTTGAGTGCCTGCCTGATAGGCTTTAAGGCAGTGGTTAATTTGGTCAGGGGATCAGCCGTCTGGCAGGAGATTTCCTCCAGTTCGGCTTCAAGCTGTTTCAGCATTCTGCTGCTCAACTCTTGGATCATAGTAGATGAAATTAAGTTCCTCCGCAGCACCTGTTCACTGGCTATTATTTAGTTTTCACACGCGGATCAATCGTAGCTATCTTACCATAGGCTTTTATGAGTTGTTTTTTGATTCGATAGGAACCGTCCCGATCGACAATGACAAATGTGTAGCCGATAACTTTAAATTTTGTACAGAATCCTGCTCATTGATCTACATATTTCCTAGCATTTTTCGCCAATTGACATATGTACATACGTCAATCAATCCAAAGATTAAAGTCAATTTTCCATCATGGATTGGAAAGAAGAAACTAAGCTAAAGTTTGGAGGCCACCTGTTAACGCTGCTCAAGGCATACGGAGAAAAACATGGCGATAAAAAACCCTCACTGCGTGGACTTGCAGCAAGGGCTGGTCTGGAATATAGCCATGTTCAAAGAATCTCCAAAGGTCAGGTAGATATCGCATTAACTACTATTGTTTCCCTTGCCCAAGGACTTGACCTCCATCCAAGGGAACTGATGGAATTTTAAGGGGTTTCCAATTTTCGAAGTAGGGCCAGTCTACTTTTCACGTCCGCCTTGCAATGGATGTTCTGGATATGCCTGCCGACCGTGGCAATTGCGATAAACAGTTTTTCCGAAATTTCCTGATAAGAGTAGCCAAGGCGGATGAGCCGGATGACCTCCATTTCCCGGTGCGTGAAATCATATTTTTTCAGGTTGTCTTCAAAAATTTCCTCGTTCGGTGCCAACCTGTCTAGTAGCTTCAGCCTTTCAAATTCTATCCTTGATCTCCTGACCGATCTGAACATGAAGATGACAGTGATCACCACAAAGCCAAGATTGGTAAAAAGGACTTCCACCCATTGGCCCACTTGGAAATACGCGAATACCGTCATACAGACCCAAGGCGAAATAGCAAAATAGAGTGCCATCGCTTCCAGTCTAGTTACCGGATATTCATCCTCTATTTGTTCCTTGTATTTTACCCTGATCACATTGAGGATGGCAAACACGATAATGAACGAGTAGACAAAGGGAACAATCATTCCCCAGCGAACAGCAAAATCAAGGTTTCCTGTAAGGGAATACAGGATCACAAAGAAGATGAGATAGGGCAGAATCAGGAATAAGGGAACGCCATAGAGTGCATGGAACCGCAGCTTGTCAAACTCAAGTCCCTTGTAGAAGAAATAAGGAAAATAGGAAGCCATTAGAAAGCCGCTCCCGTAGGCGATGATGTTCTGGTCTATAATCGAAATATTAAATTTTGGGTCGGGAAATAGACCGCCAGTAATATTGTACACGATCAAAAGAAACAGCAATATAAGATACCAGAAACGGCTCCGATCCTCCGGGCGTGAAAGATAGTGGATCAGTTGATAACAGAACATCGCAAACTCCAGAATCGAAAAAATGAATGTAATCACATGCATTTGGGAATTGAATACTAGCATAAGGCAGAATGTAGATTGATTTGGATAAAGTTTGGATCAGTACATTGGTCGTTTTAGAAAATACAACCAATAGGAAATATTTAGGGTGTCATAGACCTCGAAACCAAACTTTTTATACCAGGGCAGGTTCTCAAATGTGGATGTCTCCAGATAGATCGGCCTGTTTTCAGCAGTGCAATGGATGATCACCTCTTCCAGCAATCTTTTGCCCAACCCAAATTTCTGATATTTAGGATCAACCCCTATAAACCACAAATAAGACATTCGTTCATTCGGTTGCTTTGCCTTAATCTTGCTTTCTCGGTTCATAGCCTTCAGTACATTTCTAATTCCAATGGAATTGAATATCAGCTTAAGATCAAGAGCAATTGACCTAAAATTGTTTTTTTTCAGATCGGGATACAGTAAAAGCGCGCACGCCTTTCTGTCTTCAGAGATAAAGACCTTGCCAAACAGCATACAGACCTCAAAGGAGTAATCCATCATACGATGGATGCGAAACAATCTCATTCCGTCCTGCGGGATCAAATAATTTACGCTCTTGTTATTTAAGAAAGATCTGGTCAGAATATCAATGACCATTCCCTTTTCATTTTTGGTAGCTCTAATCATAGGGAGATTATTATTTTAATAATAAATCGGGAGCTGCCATCCAGCTCCACTCCCGAAGTCAATTAACTATTATTACCTAAATTTATTCTTTATCTAACTTTACTATTTCATTTTCTCTGGCATCAATACCAACCTGATATAGTTTTCACCGCTCAGGTATTTCTGCGCCGCGGCCTTAAGGCTCGCAGGACTAATCTTGTTCAGCAGGCTATCGTAATTTTTCATCAGGTTAAAATCCTCACCGTTTTGCAAGCGTGTGTTCAGATAGCTCAACCAATATCCGTTTGTTTTTACAGCGGTTTCTCGCTGCTTACCTTGTTCAATTTGCTTTGTCAGGGAATATGTCATTGCAACACCAGTCATAAACATGAATGCCGGTTGTATTAAATCCCAAAAACGTAAGCCATACCAGTTATTATGAAAAAACTGAGAGATTATATGTCCACCAATACTATCCTTATTATTGATCGCTTTGCTGATATAATAGTAAACTTCAGTACTTTCCATAGTTAATAAAACCATAATGAGACCTCGCATAAAGTCAAGAGACAGTAACCTGGAAGGCTTTTTTAAAGATTTACGCATATCACTTATTACGAATGCAATTCATAGTTAATTTATCTCCAGTAACCAACCTTTTGTTGGATCTACTGGTATTTGATCTGTAAGGTTGAATGTTCTGCCTTCCTGAAAGCCATTGATTTTTCGGGCAGTGATGATATTATTTTTAGGATTCCATCCCAGTTTCTTCCAGTCAATTTCCAATTTCACATTTACAGACTGTTTTGCCCAGCTGGCAATGGAAATTAATAATTTATTATCTCTTACATAAGCAGTTGCCAAAATATCTGAATCGCTTGTTTTAATTACACTCCCCTGTTCCCAATATCCTATCATTTTTGCCTTTTCAATACCAAAATCATCCCAGATCTTCCAAATCTCTCTCGGATCGCAATTCACACCTTCTGTAAACCAGGGATACCTAACCGTCATACCATACACCATTCCGCGCCACGGATTTCCTCCGCTATGAAGCATATCTCCCATGAGGCCGAAAGGAATACCCGAAACTTCTATCAGCCAGTTAGCAGGCGACATTTTATCATACTGAAAACTTTCGCCAAACCATAGTTTATTTAAATAAGGAAAAAACTCTGTGTATTGTGTAGCCGGCCCTCTGGAAAAGCCTGTATTAGAATGTAGATCTAAAATACAACCTGGTTTTACTGCATCCATTACCCTTCTCATTCTTTTCAGCATACCTCTATCATACGATACATCATCAAGATAAAGACCATCTATATCTGTGTGCTTAATTAACCAATGCAACCCTTCTATATAGTAGTTATACCATCGGCTATCACCACTTGTAAGCAAGGCAGCATCTGATCGCTCATAACCATTTATGGTGGTAAACCACTGAGCATCATAATGATCAACAACATGCTCCTGGAGCCACATAAACCCTCCACCTTTGCCATCTGCAAGTACTTCAGTACCCAGGCTCCTTAATGCCCATAATTCGGCAACCTGGTTAGTAAGTTCTCGGGTAGTATAATAGAGCTTAACTTTTAATCCCTTTTCATGCCAGATTTTAGCCACCGACTTAATCGTATCCATTGTAGTAAATGGATAATTTATATAAGGATTGATGGCGTTTGCGTGATGCACATTAAAAATCTTTATACCACTTTTCAAGTCTTCTTCTTTTGGAATCGGATCACTTCCATTATGGTAATAACGGTTCACAAACTGGCCTTCTGTATCCTGATCTTTTACAGGTGTAATCAATAATGCGAATTCAAAATGAAGGGTTATTCCCTTCTTTAGCTCTCGTTGCCCACTATATATCGTATTCAATATGCAACTACCATTTTTACCAATAGTAAAACCACCATTATTTTGATTAAACCATGAAGGTGGAGGAGAAGGTTTATAAAGGTTAAGAAGCGGCCCACTATAGGCAGACCCTCTTAATTCAACATGAATTCCTGCCGTTACATTCCCTGTCCAGAAAGAATCCTGAGGCCCCTTCCACTTCCAGCTGTATTCAGTCGGGCAAATCATTCCAGGTAGGCCCATCCCCATAAAATATTCTGCTATAGACTCCTTAACTGGCAACTCCAACCTGATATCTTTCACCACAAGATCTTTTTTAGGAACAACTGCAAATTTATAATTTACATGCCCATCTGATTCCATAGTGCCTTCGCAAATCAATTTCAGCTTTTCATTTTCCGATTGTGTTGTCCACTCTACAATTCCAGTCGCCCTTTTATTAAAGCTGATTATAGACGCCTTTAGTTTTTCTGATCCTTCAGAAGTTTCTATTACAAATAATAATGGTTGATCTAGCAATTCATTTCCCTTTGCCTTTATTGACATTGGTAATCCCTGATCATTTAATTTTATCTCACCAGTTTTGGATTTAATGCTGTTTCCATTAACTTTCAGAGGGGTAAAAGGTGCTATATTTTCATCACTAATGCCTAATGATGAGTTTAGCCAGCGTAAGCGAGAATGGCGCCATAGCTCAGCGTCACCACGCTCTGCAATGACCCGATCTGAAACAGTTAATTTAACAGGAATAATCTGCTTTGCTAGCCCTACTCCTGAAATAATCACATCAAAATTATACTTCCCTGGTTTCGCACGCTCAGGGATATCGACTCCAAACCAAAGTGGTTGAACATCTCCTTTTGCAACATCTATGCTTTTTGTAAAATACTTACCCTTAGAGTCTTTTCCTTCTACATTAAAACAAGTGATTTTAAAAGGTAACTTTGAGTAAGTTATTTTTAGATTTTTCACCTCCTGCTTTATCGCAAATGCACCAATCTGAAAGGTGTAATACTCATTGCGATCAGCAGTACCAGAAAACAAAGCTGAAGGAGTTTCCCCTACCCATTTAAAAGGAATATCATGACGCATACGGATCGGATTTCTCCTGTCTTCAGGAAATAAGAGTAAAGATTGCGAGTACTTCTTGCCAAGTGAAGTAATTTCAGAAGCTGTAGCAATTACCTCCATGGGATAAAAACTATCAAAGTCGGTACGGCTTTCTATACCTCTTACCTCAGCTAATGGAAGATTGTTACGCGCTACAACCCAATCTTTTTCAGGTGCATTCTCAGGTCTTAGATAGTCTCCTTTAAAGGAACCATTTCCTTTATCACCTTTCCATGGCAAATAGTAAATATAATAGATACCAGCACCATTAATAGGTTGAAATATTAATTCAACTTGTTCTCTATTAATATTAACACGTAAAATATTCCTAACTTCTTTTCCTTCAGTATCAGTAATAATCAAACGTTTCTGATCGGCATCATTGTCCCTTCTTCTCCATGGAATTTTAACCAATTCATTATCACTTGCATTTTCAACATTGATCACTGCACGCTGGCTACCCAGAGTTTCAGTCCATTGCGTTTTAGCGATGGTATAGGGAATTGACACCTGTGCCGATGCGGTAAAAAAGCCGATCAGCAAAATCATTATATATAATTTTCTCATGAAATTAATTTTGCTTTATCTCAAATTTTATATCGGATCGTATGTCTGTCTTTTGTAGCGACACCAATATTTTGTCCGTAAAGATATAAACAGGTAAAGGCAGGTAATACCATTAAGCTAAGCTTCATTTTCAGCTATTTATCTGGTTAGTAAAATTAAAAGAGAATTAGATATTAAGCTGCCCGCAACTATTATCGGGCAGCTTTATTAAACTAATATAGACAAGCTAATGGTTACTTAATAAATGAAGTGACCGTAATCGTCCACGTCTTTTTCGTTCCATTAGCTGCTGTAACTTCGTATTTTTGAGGAACAGCTAAATTTGTGAGCTCTCCTAATTTTGGAGATCCTGAAACAGGAGCAACTGAAGCCGCAGTAGAGACATCAAAATACATAATCAAACCATTCTGAGTTACCTTATCTCTTTCAGCAGCTGTAAATGAGCCATTTGCATCAGGAACAGTAACTACAAGATTTATAGTACTAGTAGCATCTACAACAGTTTTTGCGACAGTTAGTCTTTTATATTCAACTATTGGGCTACCATTATAATTTAAGGCACCATTATATCGGTATTCCAGATATACATTGTCAATATTGGTTCCATCCCATAAAGGATATGCAGGCAGATCCTTTTTCAGGCAGGAAGAAAACAGAGTTACTATACAAAGCAGTCCTAAAAATACTGCTGATTTTATTTGTCTTTTCATAAAATTTCTATTTAAATTAAAATTCAACATACTACCATCCTGCATTTTGCGGTCCGAACTTTGGATTTCTATCTATGTAATTGGTTTGAGAAATTGGGAAAAGATAACGCCTGTCCTTATTAAACAGCCTTACGTTGTTAGATGAAAAGAAAGATCCCTGAACAATTGAAAATGCTTTCCTGTCCTTGCTTATATCTATTACTTTTGGCAACTCTGTCAATTCAGGAATATTTCCACCTGAAGCGTTACCATAATTTGCTTCTGCACCGTATCTCCCCCATCGCAATAAACTCCAGTAATAGTCATTTTCCAAAACCAGATCTACCCTTCTTTCACGTTTATAATCTGTCCAGGCAGTACTCAAAGTACTTGTTATAGCAACAGGCAGTTTCCCGTGTACAGTCCTTGTTTTATTCAGGTTTGCAACTCCATTTGCAACATCACCTTTTAATAAATAAGCTTCAGCTAAATTCAAATAAACCCTACCTAAACGTGTAATTACGTAATGGTAGTCTGTAGGCACACCAACATATATTCTTGGGCTTACATTATTGTAAATACCCTTTCTCCAATACATATTAGATAAACTTTGATAATAGGCTTTACCGTTAATCTTTAACCAGCGAGTAGCATTTCCATTGATACAGGTTGTTAATATCTCTCCATAAAATCTCGAAGATGAATCACTCAAGATCGACGCATTCCATCTTGCATCTCTTCCTTCATTCGTGAGTGACCAAACAGTTTCCGTACTTCCGGCCTTAATTACACCATGTTTTACAGATACTTCACCGCCAGCAACAGGGATTTTACCGGATGGGACAGCGGCGACTTCGTCTATAGCCGCTTTATATTGTGAGGTCTGATCCCATCTAAGCGCAAAAGTAGGGTCCAATTTATCTGTTACCAGGTAATCATCTGCCATATTTTGGGTAGGTCCGTGCTCTATCCATGCTTCAAAAATGCGAATTTTTGATACCAGCAATGGGCTTCCTCCACCCTGTGTAATCCCATCATTACTCATATTAGGAACCATGTTTTGCATTGGCGTAGCCTCACAAGTAGTATTAATTGCCTTATTGTATACACCAAAAATAGTTTCAGCGGAATTTGGATTAGCATCATTAAACATCGCCCCGTAATCTACTTCCAGTGCGTAACCCCCATCAATTACCACTTGCGCATTTGTAATTACTTTATCCAATAGCGGATCGGATGAGCTTACATTTGCTGCATTTGGATAATTTTTATAGGCAAGAGCCTGCAGGCACACTTCAGTTAAAAAAGCAGCGGCCGTATACTTGTTGGCTCGCCCTGAAACTTTAGTAACCGGAAGATCAGCAACAGCATCTTCCAAATCTTTAATGATGTAATTATATGATTCTGTAGGATTGGCTGTACTGGCTAATAAAAGCTCATCATTAGGAGTCAATACCTTATCAATCCATACTATTCTCCCAGTATTTCGGGCAACATTGAAATAAGAAAGCGCTCTTAGAAACTTACCTTCTGCAATCAAAGCTTTCTTATCATCTGCTGATATTCCAGTAGATTCGGCAACTTTAGTAATAATCTGATTGCAGCGACGTACGGCACTCCAGTTATTAAAACCAAAATCTGAATTTCTATTCAAACTTTCAGTAAAAACATCTTGAGCCCCATTATAAGTACCATCAAATGCTATTGTGTTTGTAGTACGTGTATCTGTTGCCGGGCCACCCCTAAAACTCCCCATAATAGCGTCATAAGTGGAAAATATAAAAGTTTCGGCATTTGCCTTGTTACTCCAAATAACTTCCTCACTCACTTTGTTATATGGCTGAGTGTCCAGTATGCTTTTTTTACATGAACCAATTACCAACGCAGCTGCAATTAGTCCGGTTACAAATAATATATTATTCTTCATTTTGCTAAATTTTAAACTAAGTGGACCAATTAAAAACCGATGTTAAGCCCCAGGGCAAAAGTGCGCTGGATTGGGTAATCTTCATTATTTTCATTTGATTCTGGATCAATGAAATACTTCTGACTCTTAGCAGAGGTTAACAAATTGGTGCCAGAAATGAATACTTTAAACTGTTTAAATGGAGATTTCTCCAACCAACCATTTTTAAGGTCATACCCAAGCTGCAGGTATTTTAAACGAACAAAACTTGATTTTAGGATCCAAAAGTCACTTGTTACGTAATTATTACCTCCATTGACACCCGCAGAAGAAACCTGGCGTGGAAATAAAGCATCTGTATTATTTGGCGTCCAGTAATCTTGTTGGAATCCATAAACTAACAAGTTCTGTGCTGACCCCCCCTGAACAACACCACTGATATAGCGGTCTCGGTTACCTGATCCCATCACAACAGCACTTAAAAAGATACCCTTATAACCCAAATCTATTGTTGTTCCATAATTGATGCGTGGAAATGAACTGCTGCCAATTAACCTGTTATCAGCATCGGTAATTTGCCCATCACCGTTTAAATCCTGATACATTAAGTCCCCAGCCACAACATTAATAGAATTTACCCTGCGCGGGCCATTGAGAAGATCACTGTTATTGGCATAAAAGCCCATATTATACAAGCCTGAAGTTAGTGCAGTCTGACTATTTCCAGATACTCTCGTATATGGATTTTTGAGCGCGGCTTCATCCTCTGTAGTCGTCCGTTCCCAAAGTTCATTAAAGTAAGTAAAGTTAACACCGATTTTATATGTAAAGTCGCTTGACTTATCATTCCAGGTTACATTAAACTCCGTTCCTTCTCTACGTTTTGCAGCTGCCGTAAAATTTATTGGAGGCAAACCAATACCCAAAGTCTGGGCAAATCTGGTATCACTTCCTACATAACCAGTAGTACGCTTATAAAAATAATCAACTGAAGCGCTTAAACGACTATTCAAAGTAGCCAGATCCAGTCCTATATTCCGCTCCTTATCGTCAAACCAGCTAAAACTTGTGCTTGGTAATGAACCCGGCTCTGAAGTACCTTGTACTGGTTTGCCATCAATTACCCAAGCGTTAGGATTTACTGTGTATCCAGGCACATATGCATATAAATTGACACCATCAGCATTAACCGCAGAACCACCAAGTTGTCCTACCAAACCAAATGAACTACGAATTTTCAAATAGTCTAAAATGTGCTTATCTTTTAGCGATTGCATAAAACTTTCTTCAGAGATTACGTATCCTCCGGAAAAGGAATAAAATGCACCCCATTGACTACCCTTTGGAAATGCAGCATTTCCATCATAGCGAATTGTTCCGTCAATAAAATATTTAGATTTATAGTTATAAGACAAACGGCCAATATAACCAGCCCTGGCTGTTTCATACTCAGAACCATTCGCACTCTGATCAACCGTTGGACCAGTATTAAATTGATCATAAATGATCTGGTAATTTCTCCTTCCTGCTGATAAGGAGTTAACCTTATCTTGAGCTTGTTCATAAACAGCGGTAAAATCTATATTATGATCACCAAAACTTTTATTATAGGTAACAAATCCTTGTAAAGAAAGCGTACTTCCATCTCCTCTTGTACCACTAAGTGATGGGGGATTCCCAAGTATTGGCGTATTGCTGTTCAGTGCATAAGAAGGGGCCGTCGCACTCCACGATTTACCCATAGAGTTCCACATATTGTAACTTCCTGTTGCCTTAAAATGCAATCCTGACAAAAATGGAGCTTCATAATCCAAACCTAAAATACTATTAAATACACGAGATGTATTTTTAGCATATCCGGATAATGATGAAAGCTCTATTGCCGGATTATCGGTAGTCCCATTGTAAGGTAACCCGAATTCATTATAAGCAAGTGAACCAGATCCCTTTTGCTGTATATGCTGATATATATTATTATATCCACTCGCAGTAGAAGAAAGAGGAACAGAATTGTTTTCTACAAACCCATCCAAACCCGCTGTTACCTTTAAATGAATATCATCAAAGGTACTTACTGTATTTAAACGATAGGTTATGCGTTTATTGTAATTATTGTCCGTTTTTAAATTAGTACCCTGATTAAAATAAGATCCAGATGCGTAATAGGTTAAAGCCTTGTTACCCGAAGAAATTGAAAAATCATGACGTTGTTCTGGTGAATGACTTTTTAAGGCAATGTCCCGCCAGTCGGTATTCGGATAAAGAAAAGGTTGTGATTGATCTTTGTATAAGGCCAAAATGTCGTCGGCTGTTGGCTGCGTACGCCCCTCAGCTATATATACCTGGTTAATGGCGTCTAAGGTTTCATAAGAACTTAATCTTTTCGGGAACAAAGTTGGCTGTGAAAAAATCTGATTAAAGGAATAATTAATATTGACCTGCCCTTCTCTTCCTTTTTTGGTGGTTACCATAATAACACCATTTGAACCTTGCTGGCCGTACAAGGCAGTAGCACCAACATCCTTTAACACAGAATAACTTTCAATATCATTTGGATTCAAATTTGAAAAATCATTTGCAGTCCTAACCTGATTATCAATCACATACAAAGGAGTACTTCCTCCACGAATAGACACCGTACTCTTGGCACCAGGGGCTCCGGTTGAACTTGTCACGATGATACCCTGCATTCTGCCTGCAACCGCATCGTTAATGGATTGTACTGGTAAAGGCGCAACATTTTCCATGTTGAGGGTACTTACCGCGCTATTAATTTTTCTCTTGGTGGAAGTACCATAACCTATCACGACTACTTCATTTAAATTATCGAGTTTTGGCACCAACTTAATGGTCATTGCAAACTGTGCATCAGCTTTAACTTCCTGCACCACATAGCCTACATAGGAAATCACTAAAATTGCATTTTCAGGAACATTTTTAAGCACAAATTCACCGTTACTTCCTGATGTTGTTCCATTATTAGTATCCTTTACTTTAATAGTTACCCCAGGCATAAAATTCCCTTTTTCATCTAAGATTTTGCCTTGTACATCTGCAGGAGGGGTGTGTAAACCAGAAGCGATTGTTTCTGTCTTTCTTTTGATTACTATAACTTGATCCTTTATAGCATAAGTTAAAGGCTGATTAGAAAATATAAACTTCAGTACCTTCTCTAAAGGGCTGTTTGTAAACCTGAGGTCAATACTTTTTGATTCATTCAACATTTCTTCTGTATACAAAAAAGTATATCCGGTCTGTTTATGGATTTCCTTAAAGACTCTGTCTAATGAAATATTATTTTCTTTGATGGTCAGCTTCTGTGCGTTTACTGCTGCGCTAACCTGGAGAAAAGCTGCGATTAGAAAAATAACGGTAAGTTTCATGACTAACATTATTTTATTTATGGCACCACAGGGTTTCCATAAAATTCTATTGTGAAATTTCATACATTTGGTTGTTTTGGTTTAGTTGTAATGGGTTGTTTATCGCAATTGTATTCAATGGGTAAACCATAACATCGATCGGGGGTGCCGCAAACACTCCCGATTCTATCAGATTTACCATAAATGTAGATTTAAGGCATAACGGCAATCCTCCTTTCTTCAATTCTAAAATGTACCAGATTAGTTAATTCCAACATATTTAAAACTTCCTTTATGTCCTGATAACGGGAAATTGTACCCATGAATCTTTCTTCAGAAACCTTACCCCTATAAACAATATCGACATTGTACCAACGACTGATCCTTCTCATTATAGCTTCAATCTTGTCATTATCAAATACAAAAAGTCCGTTTTTCCAATCAATTACTGCTGCTACATCTACCAGTCTAAGTTCAATACTATTTCCTCTAAGAACTGCCTGATCACCTGGTTTCAGGAATAAAGAGTGATTGTCATCAGCCGTTACCTTTACGCTTCCTTCCAATAATGTTGTTTTTGTTGTATGCTCGTCAGTGTACGCATTTACATTAAAATGGGTTCCAAAAACCATTATTTCCTGTTGAGCTGTTGTTACCTTAAAAGGTTTCCGTTTATCTTTTGCTACCTCAAAATACCCTTCCCCAGTTAATTCAACACGCCTTTCTGTGCTGGCAAATCTGGCAGGAAATTTTAAAGAAGAAGAAGCATTAAGCCAAACTTTAGTCCCATCTGGAAGATTTACTTGATATTGTCCCCCTGCAGGCGTTTGAATGGTGTTAAATTGTGTTTCATTTGCTTTGCCTTCAACATCACTTTCTAAGGATGGAATGGCAGTATAAACCAGTTGTCCATTAGCTGCTTTTGTAATGCTAACTCCGGTTTGTTTGGCAATTTCACCGGTATTTGCATCCGCTAAAATCACCTTTTTTCCATTTGCAAGAATCAGCACTGCTTTATTGCTCCCTGGTTTTATAAGGTTTGATACATTTACCACATTTAAAGATGCCTCAGAATCCTTTGTACTGTTGAAATAAAAATAGGTACCAAAAGACATTAAGATCAGTATGGCTGCAACACTACGAAACCAAAATCTGCTATTCTTATTGTTTTTCCGATTCATGGATAACTGTTTCCATACTTTTCTTTCGGCGGCATCTATTTCAAAAGGTGTAGGTCCTTTACTATCCTCAGTAACATCCAAATACCAGCTTTCCACGATGATACATTCCTGTTGGTTTGCTTTTCCCTCAAGATATTTTTCCAGTAATTCTTCTGCTTCTAATTTTTTCATAAAATAAAGAGGATTCGTCCCTATACTATATAAGACTATTAACCTGGATCAATAGGGTATCGTAAAAAAAATATTTTTTTATTGTCCTAGCCGCGAATGATCAGGATCAGGTAAGCAACAGTCCCAATACGTGACCGAAGGATTCTTAAAGATCTTTCATCCGTGTACAAACTGTATATTCAGAAGTCCCAAGCTGCTCAGCAATATCTTTTTTGGTACGAAGCCTCTTGTATAAAGTAGTGCGCTACCCAAAATAATTTGTTTAAAACCAGCTTCCTCACAAACCTTTACCCATTGTCTGGCATCCAGATTTTTTGGATTAAATATTTTAGAATCTTCAGATCCATCTCCTCATTCCTTATTGGTAAATGTGTTTATTCCGAAGTAAAGAAAAGCAGTTAATTCAACCTGTTTCCAACTCAGTTGCCTTGGAGCAGGAACTACATTTGCAGCTTTTTTAAGATATCCTGCTCGGTATCTCCAGGGTTAATTTAACATAGTTTTATTGGTAAAGATTTGGGCAGAACTACTGCCTGAAACGCATACACATAAAGCAATTTCCAGACCTGCGATTAGAATCCATTTTAACTTATTCATTTAATTTAGCTTTTTCATAATCTGTCATTTTTACTCATCACATGATTAGAGTATTGTTACTTATTTATTGAGCAATTGAAAAGAAAGGATTACAAATTAAACGGACAAATACAGCGATCAAGGAATAGCCTAATGTTTTCATTATTTGGCTTTATTTGTTATTGCAACCGAGTTGGATTATTGACTCAAAAATTTAGATTTTCATATAGACACAAAAACAAATAAGTAAGACATAAAAAATCAAAGAAACAAAATTCTAAACAGTAGAAATTTGACATTTTTGCCAATTCATTCTGCGATATTGGCATTAAAATATAAGTTTTATTTTAGTGATGAATGAGCAGGATCAGGTAAGCAATAATCCCAATACGTGACCGAAGAATTCTTAAAGATTTTTTCACTTGTGTACGAACAGTATGTTCAGAAGTCCCAAGCTGCTCAGCAATATCTTTGTGGCTCAATCCTTCAGTTCGGCTCATGACAAAAACCTTTTTCATTTGAGCCGGAAGAGCATTAATTTCTCTTTCGATTAATGCTGCTAGTTCTCGCTCCCGTATGTGAGCATCAGTAACAAATTCACCCCTATCGATAAATTCCTTTAGTGAATCGAGATAAACGTTTTTACGATCAGATCGGACCTTAAGTGTAAAGATTCGATTTCGGATAGATGCATACAAGTAAGCAGAAAAATTAGAGATTTCGAGCTCATTTCTTTTTGACCAAAGAAATTCAAACAAATCCTGAACGATATCTATCGCCTCCCCATCATTACCCATTTTTTTAAATGCATGTATATACAATGGCTTAAAGAACCTTTTATAAAGTTCTGTAAATGCTTCTTGATCCCCCTCTTTCAAGAGAGCGGCCAATTCATTATCCAAAAGCAGATGGTTTGCATTCATACCCGTTGTAATCTAATATCGGAATTATATCACAAAATCGTTACAATTAATAGTGAAAATTTAAACTATTATTTTTTTTTCCGTATGTCCTATTCAAAGGAAAGACATTTTAAATGTCAATAATTTGACGTTTTTGTCAAATCATTCAGCAATATTGGCAAACAATTCATAAATAAACATCAGCGGCGATATGGTGAGATTAAAAACGTAACTGTTCAGGTTGTGTTTCAGATGCTGTATTTGAGTTTTGCAATTTCAGCAAATGCATTTATAATACTTTGGGAGTTTTTAATGCAGATGTCGGTTACTGAACGCATGATTGCATAACTATGTACACCTTGTGCTGATTTAAACATTCCTGATGCCTTTTGCTTGACTTTAATATTGCGAATCGCCAGTTCAGACTTATTGTTATCTGCGGGTACATCGTAGTGATAGAGGAAAGTTAAAAGTATTGCCTATGTTTTAAGATTCGCTTCTGGAAGGCAAGAAGCTTTTTATCTTTGTCAGGGATTTTGTACATCAGCAGTTCCTGAAGTTGCTTTTCCAATTCTGATCTTGCTGATACAGGTTGTTGATATTGGTATGGCTCCATTATTTTTTTCAGTTGGAGCGCAGTATAAATCAACTGCTTAAATCTTGTAGCCCATTCCGAGGTATATTTTTGTTCCATGTAAACCATTTCCCTCAATAAGTGAGCGGTGCAGATCTGATGGTTTAATGCCCGGGTCTTAAAGTGGGGATTCCAGCAATCATGGGTTAGTACCGCCTTGGGAAACCCTGCGGGGAAATGAGTCTGGATAGTTTGGAGATCTCTTTTATGAGAGTAAGCGATAAAGGTAGCCCGTTTACTTTGCCATGTCCAAAACCAGTTTTATTTGCCATTCTATTTGGCTCCGGTTTTATCTGATCCAATTACCGTTGCCTGCAACAATGCATTTTTGATCAGCAGCATCGCAGGCTGTGCTTTAACGGCAAACCGGTTAATTATCCCACACACAGTACCTGACTGATGGGCATGGAATAAACAGATTTGAAGAATTCGCTGATACGTCCGAAAGGGACATACTGACGGGTATGCAGATAGGCAATCATCTCCTGAGTATTACTTCCGTAGCTTACCGGCGCATCTACACCTACCGGAAAATCCGTCAAACTTTGATGCCCGCAACAGCAGACCTTACTCTACATGGATACGGCCTGCTGATTTTCCTGTTCATCCGTGTTGGGCTGATCTGTATTCTCCGGTTTCTTTTCTTCCTGTGGTTCCTCTTTTGGTTTACGGTCACCGATCTTCTTCAGTTCTTCTTTTACCAACTGATCTATATCCGCTTTAATGGAAGCATAGTTTTCAATAATATCGGTATAAGTTACTTTTTCCAGTTGGGGAATGGGCTTGTAAGCTGCCTCTTCCTCGGCAATGGCCTCATGGTTGTTCTGTATTTCTGAATGAAACATTTTCAGGGTAATCTTCTGATCCGGATTATCAGCCACGATACCGACAAATTCACCGGACGATAAGGCGGAAATCTTAGATGCAGGAATCGCATAATCCATTTGGGTAGATTTGGAAACGGAAACATCGCTACTTGAAATACTTTTGCTTTCCTTGTCTTGTACAATTTTCCCGAAGCCCTCGCTCAGTTTTTTCGCTGTATCCCCCGTAACCTGACCGCTGATGATATTGCCCACAATACCAGTGATCACATCGGCCTGTTCTGCGCCATAATCCTTTTTCAATTGCTCGGCAGACTGAACCGCTATAGTAGTGGAAACCTTATTACTGCGTGCAGTTGCGATCAAACTGTCCATGTTGTTGAAAAAAATAGTCGGGAATTCATCGAAGATCAAGCTGCTTTTTAACTGGCCTTTACGGTTGACCAACTTGATCACCCTTGAAATGTACAAAGACAAAACAGCGCCATATACCTGTAGCTTCTGCGGGTTATTGCCCACACAGATGATCTTGGGCTCATTGGGATTATTCAGATCGAGGGTAAAATCATTCCCGCTCAATACGTAATATAGCCCTGGAGATGACAATCTTGCTAAACCAATTTTAGCGGACGCGACCTGTCCCTCCAGTTGAGGCATAGCTTTACGTTGCAGGGCAGAAATGAAGGGATTGATCAGCGGCCGAATTTCTTCCTCTTCCTTTAATATGGCAAATAACGGGTCATAATCGAACTGGATCAATTCGATCACATGGGGCAAAGTGCAGTACTTTCCATTTTGGTATCTTCTTAAATACCAGATAACAGCTGTAACAAAATTGCAGGCACTCTCCACGAAAAAATCGCCCTGTTTTTTTATCCAGTCCCTGTTGAGGCCAAGCATAATCGTTCTTGAAGCTTCTGCAGCATCGGTAATGTCTTCCATTCCCTCGGGAGAAAGCGGATTGCAGCGGTGCCTCGGGTTTTCCAGGTCAATGGTATAGAACTTCGGTTTTACCTTGTAGTTTCTGTGATATTTTAAAAGTTTGTTGTAGGCAATGTTGGAAAGATCGTCGTACTTAAAATCATAGATGAACATGGAAAAACCCTTTTTGATATGCTGGTCGATAATGTGCCGGATCACGAAATAGGTTTTCCCTGCGCCTGGAGTGCCCGCTACCAAGATGCCTCTAAAAGGATTGATGATATTTATCCAGCTATCCCTGACCTTGTTTTTCAATCTATATTTTGCTGGCAGGTTGATGGAATATTCGTTTTCCAATAGCCGTTCCTCCTGCGGAAAGGTCTCGTTTTCCAGATTGAAAACATCTTTTTTCAGGCCGTTCTTGATCAGCCTGCTCAACAACCCGCCTCCTGTCAAGATCAGCATATACCCGATGGCAGTAATACCTATATACAAAATGGCGATCAATTGCGGTGGGGCATACAGGTAGAAACACAATGTGCTAATGAAATAAAGCAGTAGTCCCGTAAGCAGGTAAGCTACTATGGCGTTTTTCTGCATCTTCTCGTCTTTTTTGCCCTTTACTGCGATAAGGGAGACCGCCAGTAATAGCAATGCAGATAGTTTGGGCATCAGGATGCCCTTAAACAACCCTGTCTTTGAAATATTGCCGATCAGTCGGTCTGTAATTTCCGCTGTCCAGCCCCAATACTTAAATGCAAGATAACAGCATAAGTAAAAATGGATGGCCAATATGAAAATGCTGATCAGTCTTGTGAAATCAACGATTTTCCTTAGCCCTTGAATGTCTTCTCCGGTATTCATAAAGATATATTTTAGTTTACATACTTAATCCCTGCTCATTCTCCTGTGACTTGCCTTTCCTGCGCTTCTTTTTTCGCTTTAATCCAGTGCCTAGCGGGTCAGCGTCCTGTCTTTCCAATAACAGCCCCAGATAGTTGGTAGGTTCGGGCAGTTTCAGGTAACTGTGCGGCATTTCCTGTTTTGGCTCTGTGTGTTTTTCAATTTGCTCGGTTTTGGCCTTGCTGATTGATTTCCGCATTTCCATCCTATCTCTCAGACTGCCTTTGGCATTGAGGTTGGCATGTTTGAAAGTTTCTGTTACTGGCCTTTGGAAGTTGAACTCCTGATCGAAAACCCTCTCTCCAGAATTCTTAAAAGCTACTCGATCAAACTGACCCAGTTTTTTGGAATGTTCCGTATTCTTGCCCCTTGATTTGTTCATCGGGCTTAATCGGATTTTATCGGTAATGTCCTTACGGCTCACAATGACCTGAATGTGCATCTGCTCGCCCGGCTTCACCGTTCCACGCTTAACCTGCCCGTTCTTTACCTCTTTGTCCTTATAGGAGTAATAGCGGTGGTTTTCCAGTTTGCCGAACCATAGCAGATCAGTGTTTGATTTTATATTATCCTTTTTAAAATTCCTGGCGTATTCATCCATGATCTTAACGGCATATTCCTTCAGCTTTCCCCGTGCGCCATCTTCTCCGTACAATAATTTCAAATGGCTGATCTCTTTTTGGCTCGGACTGATATTGATTAGGAAAAACTTAGCGTCATCCCGACAAAGCTTGGCAATGTTGTTATCCAGTTTACTTTTTACCTCATAGGATTGGACAGTTTTATTACCACCATTAAACCACAACATCGGTTCTTCGGACTTATACAGCCTGTTTTCCTTATCGAGATAATGCACTAGTTGCCCACTGCTTCCCTTATTGTTTCCCTTTTCGCTATCGGTAATATTGATGTACATGGCTTATAGATTGATGACCTGCTTTCGCACATTTTCGGCTAATTCTTCTCGTTCTCTTGTTTTGAAGGCGCCGAGTTCCTCTCGGTTTCTGATGTATCCGTTCAGTATTTGCAGGAAACTTGCTTTAAGCCTTTCTTTATTCTCAAACGTTTTTTGAAGCATTTTTTCCGTCTCTAAAAGCCTGGCATTTTGTTCCTGCTGGTTCTTTAGGATGCTCTTATTGGTGTTTACTACCTGCTCGTTGAAATATTTTACAATGTCTTTTTGATTGGAGATCATTTTGTCCATACTTTCTTTCATGGGGACCAGCAGTAATTGCTCCTGTGCTTTGATGAAACTGGTATATGCCTGATGGCTTTTTGTTAACGTATTCTTTAGCAGGTCGTCGTTAGTATCGGCAGGATCTTTTTTTGTTCTGTAGAAATATTCCACCATTTTGATGAAGAGTTCCCGTTTAGTCAGCCCCAGTGATGAGGCTACTTTTCCAAATTTTACATCGAGCAATGCAGGATACTTTACCGTATTTACATTTTCCTGTTCCATAGCTGATATTGCTTATCGGAATTCCGCTCGGAATTCCATTTTCTCGATTTAATGCTATCCCAAACGGCCAAAGAATTCCCGGAGAATTCTTCAAACCCCGTAGCAGTAGCGTAGGGGCATAAAGTAAGGCTCTGCCTAACTTCCGCTTGCTCCTTTTCTGGTAGGAGAAAAGGACACTGCGAGGAAGCCGAAGCAGTGCTGATAAACAGTGGAACTGTAAGTAGCGGTACTGTGCTTTTCATATTCAATTTTTTAATACGGACAAATTTGGGAAGCAGGAATTAGAGGTAAAGGGTTATCGTGGGATATACTAAGAAGATTTATTTTTATATAAAATAGCTATTAGGATAAGTCGGGTTTCTGGTGGAGGCTATACAACTTAAAACGACCCTATTCAGAGCATAGGCTTAATGTGACGCCGTAATATTTGCAGAAAATGGATACGGTATATCGCTAAATGACCGTACACTATTAAATGCCATACTCTATCATTGCTTAAGATAAAATATAGTCAATGGACAAAGCAAAAATAGGGGTATCAAATACTGCACAAGAAAAAGAAGAACAGGGTATTTCAAGTCTGCTGGACAAGATCGAGAAAGGTGATATTCCAAAAGAAATTTTTATTGCCCGTCTGTTCGAAATGGTTGTTGAATTAAACCAAAAGATCGACAACTTGGGCCAAAAAATTATCCACCTGTCCGATATCTCTAGAAAGATTTCAGAAATACACACGCTCCACTTTCCAAAGGATGCACTTGAGAAAGAAAAAAACCTGACCGAAAAATTCCTAGCGGAAATCTTGCTCGGAATCCCAAGAAAACGCAGATGACACAGCTAATGAACTGATAATGTCTCATTAACAAAATTTTCTTTATTTTAGGGTAACGATAACCCTAAATTACTCTCATGAAAATTAAAACGCTATTAATTGCAGGAATGCTGTTGGCCTTTGGAGTCAACATTTCTGCCCAGAGCACAAGTAACTGGATCAAGGTAAAATCTAGTTCTGATGAAAGTTTCAAAGACCCTATTACACGCAACGCAAGCTACTTGTCCGTCAAGGTAGTCAATAGTAAGATTTACCATCAGTCGGATTGGTGGTCTAACCTAGTTGGTAAGAACAAGAAGGCCTTCTATACGATCAACGTCTCTGCCTCATATCCGAACGGATCAAATGTGGCAAACCGATGGAGTAGTGGTCAAGTTTCGATAGAGAAAAAAATGACTCCCATTGAGATCGGCTGGTCCCAGTCCCTAGTAAATGAGATACCTACGGTATTTACCAGCTTGAAAATCGATATCACCTTGGGATTTAACTCAGTAGACGGAGTTGACAAAACGATCGGTATTATTTCTGACATCTCAAAAACCACTCCCGCGATATCAGCGATCCAAGGCTACATGGGGGCTGTGACCGGAACAAAGGCCATCCTTGACGAGCTCTTCGATAAAAAACTGGCTGCAAGCTACATCAGCAGTAATCATGAGATAATGGCGTCATCACAAAATATGCTCGCACCAGGATACTATGTGATATTTGGCGAAAAGACAAGTTTAAACTATGAGAAATATAAGAATAATGCTACAAAATTGGTATGGAACGGGAACAGCCTGTTATATGACAATGCCCACATCAACGACGTAAACTACGTGGTCATTCTTCTTGAAGCCAAACCAAAGCTGTTTCCAGTGAAGGATATCAATATCCTCTCTTCAACTGAGCTTCCTTGGGTAAAGTTTTATATGAAGGTAAACTCGCTAATTGACGACTGGTCAGACTTAACAAGCAGCTCGAAAGTCTTGGCTGAGGCTAGGGAAAACTTGACGGCGGCTAAGGCATTGTTAGATAATGATCCAATTTACATCTATAGTGAAAAAGAAGAAATTCACATTACGCTAAAAGATCTGTTTACCAAGAAATACAACAAAAAAAAGGATGATATGACTAAAAATCCCGACTTTTTCAAACCAATGGGTCAATAGTAGCATATAAATAATTTTTTAAACACTTAGTTGACGGTTATATTTCAGGTTATAACCGTCAGCTTTTAATGTTCCGATGAAATAATTATATATGGGGTCTAGATTTTTGGGATCGCTTTATCGTTCTTTACAAATTTCAAAAGATCCTTTAGGTAGGTTTCTGTTTCAACAAGACTACCATGCCTATTGGCAGAACAGATTTCAGCAAGTGTCCATCCCGCTTTAAATTTTTTCACATTGGAAAAGTGCTTGAAAGAATATAACGTGTAGTTCTTCTTATCCAGCTTTGTCGCTTTCAGACATTTTTGGAACCTATTGTAGGGTGTATTCTCACCAATTCTTTTTTCTCCGATGATGGTATCGGTTGAGCCTAGAAGATAGTCCGTAACAGGGTATGAGGAAACCTTAAGTTCTTTCAACTCCCGACACAGACTTGCATCGATACTGATGGGAAGCGACTTCTTATTCTTGGCAATGCTTGCCGGTACGGTAATTACGTTATGTTCAAGGTTGATATGTTTAAGCTGAAGATACCGCAGCTCCTTTGGCCTGATGCACGTGTAATAGATCATCTTTACAAAGAAGAGGCAATAGTGGTCATGCTCATTCAACCATTTCATTATGGTCTTGAAGTCTTTATCGGAAAAAATCTGATGCGATTCGGTCGCTATCTTTGTTCTGGTCTCTATATCCGTTACCGGATTTTCAGAAATATATTTATTGACCTTCAGGTATTTGAAATAGTTATTAAGGATTATTCTTGAACTGTTATAGGTCACTCCAGTCCATTTGGCGTCCTTTTCCATAAAGTTCAGGAATTCGGTGATCTCATAATCGGAAATCTCGCTTACCTTTTTATCCTGCCCGTAGTAGGCAATGAATTGGTTCAATTTTGAAAGATAGGACTGACGGGATTTTTTCCTTGTTCCCTTGGCAATATGATATTCTTCGAAAAGAGTCTTGGCAGCTTCAAGGGTGAGCGAAGAAACCTGCCGTTTTAACCTATCGTTTGCTTTTTCATCAATTGGGCTCCATCCGCCCTCTAAAGCAATTTTATAGGCTTCACATAATCTGGTGAACTGCATGAGCTTTTCCTTAGGGTCTTTAAGCCTGTTGAGGTTTTTGGTCGGTCTGAAACGTTCCATCTTATCCGTTTCGGCATTATGGAAAAAGAATTCCACATACCAGTTCTGTTTGGCCTCTTCCTTTGCCCATGTGCTACCCTTTGGAACGGTTGTGACCCGTTTTCCTTTGACCAATTTGGGAATGGTATAAGGTATTTCTGGAGTTGCCATGTAATCCAAAGATAAGAATTGTGGCTGACTTCTGGCTGAGTAAGCATCTGATAACCGACTAAAACGTTGATTATCAGATGCATTATGTGTTTTGGTGGAGAATATCGGATTCGAACCGATCACCTCTTCACTGCCAGCGAAGCGCTCTAGCCAAATGAGCTAATCCCCCATGAGTGGCAATTAAATTACCGGAGTGGGGGCAAAAGTAATTAATTTTATAAACCCTGCAAATTAAATGTGTAAATTGTAGTCTGCATCCGGCTACTTCAACCGCTTTGCATCGAACTATCCCCCGTCTTTCCCATTTCTCAGTGTGTATCCACCTTCTTATTGTGTTCTTATTGTGTTTACACTGAGTGCAGGGTGAGTGCACCCTGAGTCCACGGTGAGTGCACCTTTTTTCAGCAAAAAGGTGCACTCACTGCACACTCAAAGTTTATCCACTGCATACTCAGTGTAAACGCAATAAGAGCGCTATGTAAACACATATCAAGCCTGGAGACAAACGACAGATATCAAATCCGATAAAAAGAATGTGTAAATTGGCCGGATAGCCTAATGAAAGAAGACCTATGAAATCAATCATCACAGCAGTACTGCTCCTCCTGGTATCTGTTTCCGCTAAAGCGCAAAGCCGGAAGCCGGAACTGGCAAAAACAGCAGACAGCATCAGAACAGCAAGCGGGATACCTGAACTGGCTTATGTGATCCTTACCTCCGACGGCATTCTGGAAAAAAACATCCTGGGCTACCACCGCATTGACCTCCAAAATGACCAGACCAAAGCCAAAGCTACAGATTATTTTCATTTAGGTTCCAACACAAAGGCCATTACCGGTTTTATTACGGCTTCAATGGTCGAAAACAAAAAGATCAGCTGGACAACCAAATTTTTCAGTTTATTCCCCGAACTGAAAAAAGATGCCAATCCTGATTTTTATGAGATCACACTGGCCGATCTGCTGTCACACCGGGCGAGGATCAAGCCTTATACCAGTGGAACAGAATTTCAGTCCCTGCCAAAATTTAATGGCCTGCAGGCTGAACAGCGCAGGCAGTTTGCAATATATCTCCTGAAAAATGATGCGCTCCCAAAAAACAAAGAAATTTACAATTATTCAAATGCGGGGTACAGCATTGCAGCAACGATGCTGGAAAAGGTATCAGGCAAGACCTGGGAACAGCTGCTTGATGAAATACTGGCCAAAAAACTAAAACTAAAATACAAGCTCGGCTGGCCAAACAGGACAGATACGGACCAACCCTGGGGGCACTGGATAGAACAGGATGTTTTAGCCGCCCTGCCACCGACTACCTCGTATAATCTAAATCTTATAGAACCCGCGGGAGACATCAGCATGCCACTGGAAGACTATGCTAAATTTGTGCAGCTAAACTTGTCCGGCCTGACCGCGAAAAACAATTTCTTGAAATCAGAAACCTACAACTACCTGCACTATGGGCTGGATAAATATGCCATTGGCTGGCTCAATACTCCGGAAAAACATACTTCCGAGCATGCAGGCTCTGCCGGAACTTTTTATTGTTACACCCTGATCAACAAGGACAAAAACCTCGCATATATTGTCATCGCCAATTGCGCTACTGAAAATGCCTTAAAAGGAATCTTTAAACTGCTGGATAAAATGATCAGAACTGCGGAAGCGCCAAAATAAGCAGCACTTATTCCTGGTCCTTTGTCTTATGAAAGTCTTCAGATGAACTTCCTGTATGGCTTTCTTCATCATCGGGATTTTCTTCGGGTTTTTTGGATGATCCTGTATAGCCGTCATCGCTCAAAGAGTCATAGCCTTGTGTACCGGTATTGTCCAGGCCATCTTTGGGCCCAACTGGTGTAGACGGGGTAATGGGTTTCTTTGCCATAACAATGCATTTCTCTTAAGAACATAGTTGTTCTCAACTTTGTTTGAGGTTGCATGTTAATAAAGCCTTTGTGATCTGCAACGGGGTAACAAACTTATTCGTGCCGATAGTGAAAATTAGCGAACCTGACAAAATTTGTCCAGTCAAAAACGGTCAGGTCATGGATGCCCTCCCTATTATGGTAACCGATCACTGAATTGATGATAGCGGTGTTTACAGCAGGAGGTTCGGCAGTAAGCGTAAAATGCTTATCGTAAAGCGCATAAACAGGCTCTGCGTTGACCAGGGAAAGATAAGAGCCTTTCGGGTCAGCCCAAAGGTCTTTTGTGGCATTGGTTGTATAAACCGGTCTCGGTGCGATCAGGGAGACAAGCATATGCTGATCGACTGGCAAGGCATTCTCATTGTCGTTATATTTTTTATAGCTGGCTGCAAACCAATGCGGGAAATTGGTATTGATGACTTCTACCGTCTCCCCAAATTTCCTTCGGGAGAGTGCTGCCCCGGTATTGCCTGAACAATTTGCGATGACCATGGCAAAGCGCTGGTCTTCGGCACCCGCCCACAAAGCGGCCTTGCCGCCCCTGGAATGACCTACAACCGCTACCTTTTTAAAATTTACGTCCTTGTCTGTTTTGAAATAGTCCATTACCCTGCTTGCCGCCCAGGCCCAGGCACCAACAGCCCTCATACCATTGTCTTTTGTCAGCTGCTCAGGATATAGCTGCAAGACCCCGTTCATATATTCTTCTTTTTTGTCCGGTGCAGCATCGGCAACATGAAAAGCCGCAATGTGCGGATCATTTTTCCATTGGCAGTCTTCAATACCTCGGTAGTGTATACGCAGGCACCTTTGATTCGGCATCGTTTTGGCCATATGCTTTTCCAAGGCATAGTCCTATAATCAGGACCGCTGAAAGTAATCTCATTGAGTTATTTATATTGGTTACTGTAAATATAAGAAAAGAGCTGCCTTTACGGGGCAGCTCTTTTTTTTCACTCTCATATTTGTCACATCACGATAGTAGATGCATAAGAGGTATTGGTAAAATTAGAAGGAACACCAGAACAACTTGGCTCAATTGCCTCAAACTACCAAAATCTAATCAATCAAGCAAATAAAAATTTATTTAAAATATTTCGACAATTTAAGCCAGCAAATGCGGTCTTTCTTTGTAAACCTTCCATAAAAACTCTCCGAAAATGGTATTTGCCCAGGCAAACCATGATCTGGTAAAGTCTTTGGGATTGTCCATATTGAAGGATTCGTGCATAAAGCCCGTTCCCGCGTGACAGCTCTGCAAAATCTGCAAACATGATTTAATCTCTGCATCGCTGCTGCTGGTCAGTCCCTGCATGGTCACGGCTATAGGCCAGATCTTCTTGATGCCGGTGTGCGGGCTGCCGATTCCTTTTGCGGCTGTCCCCACAAAGTAGAAGGGGTTTTCATTTGAAAGAATCAGTTTGCGGGTATTGATATAAACCGGATCATTGTGTTTTACCGCTCCCAGATAAGGCAGTGCCAATAAACTTGGCACATTGGCGTCGTCCATAATGTTGGAACTGCCGTAACCGTTTACTTCAAATGCATATACTTTACCAAAAGTCGGATGGCTGACTATGGCGTGCTTCTGCAACGCAGTCTCCACTTCAGTAGCCAGTGCTTTACATTCAGCTACCAGCGCTGTATCTTTATGGACAGCTGTCAGGATCTCGGCAGCTTGTCTTAAGCTCACTACAGCAAAAAAATTGGACGGGATCAGGAAGTTATAAATGGTCGCATCATCGCTCGGTCTGAAGGCTGAGCAGATCAGTCCTACTGGCTTCACAGGATAGCCATATCCGCTGAGCGGTGTGGTGTCGGTAGCGAACATGGTTTCACGCTGGAACTTGTATGGCCCCTGTCCGTTCTTACGCTGCTGTTCTTTAAAGGTCTTGAGGATTACGGTGATCGCTTCTCTCCAGGTCGCGTCAAAAGGTGAGGTATCACCGGTGAGTTTCCAGTATTGGTAGCTCAAACGGATTGGGTAGCAGAGTGAATCGATCTCCCATTTGCGCTCATGCACGCCCGGTTTCATGTCGGTATGATCTGTCTTCCACTCTCCTACTTTATTAGGATCGCCATAGAATGCATTGGCATAAGGGTCTTTGATGATGCTTTTTACCTGATGGTTGACCACACCAGCGATCAGCTCCTGAAGTTTCTTATCTCCTTTTACGAGGGGAAGATAGGGTGTTACCTGTGCGGTACTGTCACGCAGCCACATCGCATCAATATCACCGGTGATCACGTAAGTATCTGGTTTACCGTTGACCTGCGTGTGGGTTACTGTCGTATCCAGCGTGTTTGGAAAACAATTTTCAAATAACCAGGCCAGTTCCTTATTCTTCACATTTTTGTGGAACTCAGCAATAGCGCTTTCAACGGCTGTGCTCGAAAAATGTCTTTTCGAAGCGGCTACCCTTACGACAGGAAAATCAGGCGCAGCTGCTGCAAATGAAACTTTATCTGCCATTAATCCGGCGGCCAAAAGACCGGTGTTCTGTAAAAAAATTCTTCTTTTCATAGTTCTATTTTGATAAAGAGAATGGCTTATCGTCTTCAGCCAGGCCTCTCTGCATATTTGGTTTATTGCTCATTTCCAGTTTAAGTGTACCGCCCTTGTTGATGTCATTATGTGTAATGAAATTTTTCTCATAAGTCTTACCATTAAAGACCGCTTTACTAATATAAACGTTTTCCTTACTATTATTTGGCGCTTCAATGATAAATTTCTTACCGTTTTCCAGGTTAATGGTGATCTTTTTAAACATCGGGCTCCCCAATACATATTCACCGGTACCAGGGGTTACGCTGTAGATCCCCAGCGCACTGAGGACGTACCAGGAGGAGGTCTGTCCCTGATCCTCATCGCCCGGATAACCGTTTTCAGTGGCATCATACAGTTTGCTCATGACATTTCTTGCATGAAACTGAGATTTCCAGGGCTGACCGGCATAGTTGTACAGATAAACCATGTGCTGGATCGGCTGGTTGCCATGTGCATACTGACCCATATTGGCCATCACCATTTCGGTCATCTCGTGGATCATACCCCCATAGGTGCCCACTTTAACTTTGTTGGGTACTGAAAATACAGAGTCGAGTTTGGCTGTAAAATTCTGGTTTCCGCCCATCAGGCCGATCAGGCCTTTGGTATCCTGGAAGACCGACCACTGGTAATGCCAGGCATTGCCCTCGGTAAAGGGCCCGCCCCATTCTATCGGATCAAAGTTTTTTGTCCACTCACCGTCCAGGCCTTTACCCCGCATAAACCTCGTGGATGGGTCATATACATTGCGGTAGTTGTACATCGGTTTTTGAAATACATCCATATAATGCTGGTTGCCCGTCATTTTTGCCAGCTGGTAGCCGCAAAAATCATCATAGGCGTACTCCAGTGTTTTTGCGGTAGACTCCCTGTATTTAGGATATGGAACATAGCCGAGTTCGTTGTATTCTTTTACGCCATCTCTTCCGTTGGCAGGTCCCCATGGGCCTTTGTTCATGGCTTCGTGGTAGTAGGCTTCTAAAGCTTCTTTGGGGTCAAAGGTCCGGATGCCTTTTACCCAGGCATCAGCCAGCAGGGAAATGGCATGGTTGCCGATCATACTGCCGCCTTCACTCGGGAAGGACCAGGAAGGCAGCCACCCGCATTGTTTGTAAGCATCGATCAGTGCCTGCATGTATTGTCCGTGCATTTCAGTCTGCACCAGTGAGTTGAGCGGAAACTGCGCCCTGAAAGTATCCCAGAAACCGGTATCGGTAAACATATGTCCGGGATGAACCTTGCCGTCGTAAGGGCTGAAATAATAAGGTTTCCCATCAGCACCGATTTCGTAGAATTTCCTGGAGAACAGGCTTGCCCTGAAGAAACAAGAATAAAAAGTAGCCTTATCAGCTTCTGATCCGCCCTCTACAACTATTTTGCCCAATGCTTTGTTCCATACGGCAGCAGCTTTGGCTTTGGTTACTTCGAGGTTCTTGTCTGCGCCAAGCTCTCTTTTCAGGTTCAGCTCCGCTTGTTCCGGGCTGATGTAAGAAGAGGCTGTTTTGACCTGGACTTTAGACCCGGCCTTAAATTCAAGATAAGCCCCTTTACCAGGCCCTTCAGCAGTTGTTGAGTCAGCATTGATTGTATTTTGTTTATTTTCCCAGGTGCCGTAAGCAACAATTGGCTGATCGAACTCCAATACGAAATAACTTTTCCAGCCGCGCTTAAAGCCCTGGCCGTTGCTTACATATCCTGTGATTTTGTTTTCTTTCGGAAAGATCTTAACTCCGCTCATGCGGTTGTATCCGTCCAGCACCAAAAAGCTCTTTTCTCCTGCCGGATAGGTAAACCTCAAATGCGCACCTCGCTCTGAGGGGGAGATCTCTGTAACGATCTTGTTGTCAAGCTGAACTTTATAATAATTTGGCTTTGCAATTTCATTGGCATGGCTGAATTTCGCCTCCCGTTTGTTTTCGTCAACCACCAGTTCTGACATCGGCATTAGTGAAAAAACAGCATAATCCCGGGTCCATGAACTGCATTGGTGGGCCTGCTGAAAGCCTCTGATCTTGTCCAGGAAATACTGGTATTTCCAGCCGTCGCCATTCTTGCCGGTCTGCGGCGTCCAGGTATGCATCCCGAAAGGCAATGCGGTGGTTGGGTAAGTATTCCCTCTGGTGAGCTCATGTTTGGAATTGGTACCCTGCAGCGTATTTACATAGCTGACCAGGTCCTTTTGCTGTGCCAGAGCAGTGCTCCCCAGCAATAAAAGTGTGAAAAAAGTGATTTTTGGTTTCATGTGTTGTGTGTGTATCCCTTACACCTACATAAGGGGATATTTGGTTGGTTTAAATCGTTTTAGTATTCAATAATAAGATAATAAAATCACAAAGAAAAATAAAAATGGCTTTTCAAAAGAAAAGGTGATTGCCGCTGGCAATCACCTTTTCTTTTGTGCGATTTAATATCTACGCTGTTAAAACCTACTGATAACCAGGGTTTTGAGGTGTAAGATTGTGGTTGTTCAGCAGTTCAGGTCTCGGTAACGGGAACAACAGGTGTTTGGTCTGCAGCGTCTGGTTAGAACTCAGATTGACATGACCTACGAAATTATCAAAACCTTTGGTGGTTTCGTTGAATACCTTTCTCAAACGCACCATATCAAACCAGGTAATCTGCTCATAGCACAGCTCATGCCAGCGCTCCCTCCAGACTGCTTCACGAAATGTAGTCTGATTGTAAGTGCCGAATGCAGGTGTAACCAGCTTGGCGCGGTCTCTGATACGCTTAAAAGCATTGTAGGCATCCAACGTGGGGGCACCCAGTTCATTTTGTGCTTCTGCATAGACCAGCAAGACTTCCGCATAGCGGATTATGGGAACATTCAAATTATTATTGCGGGTACCGGCTACTCCTGATGAACCATTGGCAATCGTGTTGAAGTGCTTAAAAATATAAGGTGCGCCCAGCTGGAACAGGGCGCCATTACCATTGGTAAAGTAGCTGGTGTAAAAGTAACCCTCCCTGTCTTTGGTCCGTTCGTCCCCGGCTTCATAGGAATTATAAAACTGTCGCGTCGGGACGGTACTCCCCGTGCCTGATGCGCCGTTAAAGGTAACCGGTTTAAAGTTGGGGTACATGTTGTCCATTGGGTTGGCGGCAACTACGGTGTTGTACTGGATCATGAAAATGTGTTCTTTTTCGTTTTTCAGTGTTTCCCTGTGCACTTCTGCGTAGGTGGCAAAAAGATCAATAGAGGCAGGGTTGGCTTTTGCATAAGTGATCACCTCGTTGGCTTTGTCTGCTGCCAGTTTATAGTGAGTAGCTCCTTTGCTCAAAGGAAATCCGGCCATAGTCAGGTAAACGAGTGCCAGTTCTGACTTTACTGCAGCCAGCGATACCCTGCCGTTTTTGTTCATCCAGGATAGGCCTGATCCTTCAGCAGCAATGAGGTCCTCTACAATAAGCGCATAGACACTCTCTGCCGCCGCGCGTTTCGGATAGAAGTCTTCCGATTCCAGAGTTTGTGGCTTGGTGATCAGCGGCACGTCTCCCCACAATCTCACCGCATAAAAGTACGCCCAGGCGCGCAAAAATTTAGCTTCGCCAAGGATGCGTTTTTTTTGCGTTTCATCCATACTAATGCCCGGAACTCTGTCCAGCACCAGGTTGGCCTGGGCTATAACTCTGTATACTCCATTCCACCAGTTGATCATATGACCTGTATTTGCGTCGTGGATCAGTCCGTAAAGGTTATTAAGGTCAGAATTCTGGGCAGTCTCCGTGGTAGAGGTCCCCGTTACAGCCTCGAGCAGCTGCCAGTTGGAAGAAAAGATTCCGGCGCCGTCTCCGACAAACCTTGTGCCTGAGTACACAGAGGCTATTGCCGCTTCGGCATGCTCTGGTATATTGTAAAAATTATCGGGTGTCAGGTTTGAAGGGTCCTGCTCTTCCAGAAACTTTTTACAGCCTGGTCCAAGCAGCAATAGTCCGAAAAGGGCTATGCTGCTGATATATTTTATCATGTTAATTTTCATCAGTATATTTTTTTTAAGTATTGATTTCATAATTGAATGAATAAATGAAATACATTATAAGCCTATGTTTAAGCCCAGCATAAAGATTGTTGGTCTTGGGTAACTGTGCCAGTTCATTCCCTGTGAGAACACGTTATTGACGTCATTTGCGTATCCGCCGGTAGGCGTGGTTTCAGGATCGCCCTGAAGTTCCTTGCTGGTGATCAGGAAAAGGTTTTGAGCAGATACATAAACCCGCAGCTTATTCAAACGCATTTTTTGAACGGTTTCATTGCCGAAAGTATATCCAAGCAACACATTTCTGCCGCGTATGAATGAAGCGTCTTTGATCCAGTGGGTGTCGACATTGGTCACATAACCGGCGCGGGTATCCCTGATTTCTGCGATCTGGGTATTCTGGTTCTGGGGTGTCCAGGCATTGAGCACTGTAGCGTAGCTGTTGGCCAGCGACTGACGGTCTTCACTGGAGTGGGTAGTCATGTCCATCACATCGGCACCGACAGAATACTGAAGCTCAACGGTGAGATCGACCTTTTTATACCTGAAAGTATTGGAGAAGGCCCCCCATGCATCTGGGCTACCATTTCCGATGATTGTCCTATCCGCATCATTGATGGCATAGTCTCCGTTCACATCCAGGTATTTGATGTCGCCCGGAAGCATCGTAAGGCCATTTCTGTAACTCACAAATTTAGCCGCTTCAGCCCTTTCTGCTTCAGTCCATACGCCCAAACGGGTAAGTCCCCAGAAGGAGCCTGCTGCCTCCCCGATCCTGATGATATTGGTCGGATTGGTAAAGTTAGGCCCGCCTATCCCGAATATATCTGCCGGAGTAGCCAGTGTAAGGACTTTGTTCTTATTTAAAGAGATGTTAAAAGATGTTTTCCAGGAGAAGTCTTCCGAATTAAAATTGGTGGTATTCAGCTCAGCCTCTATACCCTTGTTTTCCATTGAGCCTATGTTTTTACGGATGCTGATATAACCGCTTGTTCGCGGCACAGGTGCATCCAGCAGCATATCTGTGGTTTTCCGGTAATAGGCATCAAGCTCTAAACTTATTCTGCCATCGAACAAACCGAGCTCAACACCTATGTCACTTTGTGTGGTCTTTTCCCAACGCAGTTCACGGTTGGCCAGTCTGTTTAGACCTGTACCCACGACCCGAGCATCATTAAAAACTGTCGGATAACCGGTACCCAAAAGTGCCAGAGATGAATATGCCGGTATTTCTGAATTACCGGCAACCCCAATACTGCTGCGAAGCTTCAGATTGGAAATTACTCTGCTATCTTTCAGGAAGTTCTCTTCGGAAATTCGCCAGGCAATGGCCGCTGAAGGAAAAAACGAGTACTTATTACTTTCACCAACTCTGGAGGTTCCGTCTGCGCGGCCGGTAACCGTGAACAGATACTTATCTTTAAGGTTATAATTCAGCCTGCCAAAATAAGAGTTGAGCTGTTGCAAATACCGGTTTGAACCGACCTGCGGATTCAGGCTTCCTGCACCCAGATTGTTATATAATAAATAATCTGTCGCAAAACCCCGTACTTCGGCACTGCTGAGGTTGAAAGTACTTTTCTGCCACGAGATACCCAGCAGCCCGGTGACGGAGTGGTTTTCGTTGAATTTTTTATTGTAGGTCAGGAAATTCTCAATAGACCAGAATGCTTCCTTCCTGGTGCGCGAAGCAGCATAGCCCTGATCAGAGATGTTTAATGTACGTCCGCTGTATTCATTGTTCTCCTGGGAGATGATATTGGCACCGATAATTGTCTTCATTTCGAGGCCTTCGGCAAAAGTAATGTTTGAATACAGGCTTCCGAGAGTAGTTTGCGTCCCAAGCTTAAACTTGGTGTCATTCAGCCTGTGCACCACGTTAAAGCGCCCCTCTGCATTGGGGTAGTCCCTGTTATCAGCATAGAGACCGTTATCAGGATACTTTACAGGTAAAAAAGGAAAATCTTCCACAATACTTCTTGCCACCTGATCGCTTTGATCCACCAGGTTTTCGTCTTGATTGGTATAAGTTAGTGTACCGCCGACCTTCAGCCATTTTTTTACCTGGTCATCAATGCTGAACCTGCCTGAATATCTCTTGAGGTATGAAGTCTTGATCAATCCCTGATCATTCCGGTGTCCGATAGAAAAGGAATAGACCGTACGATCATTACCGCCGCTGAAACCCAGTTCATGATTTTGGGACAATTTGTTCTGAGTAGCTTCCTTAAGCCAGTCTGTATCGTAGTACGGATTGCCGTTTGCATCGAATAACCTGGGGTCTTTTCTTGCCAGTGCCGGATTTCTGGTAGTGTATTTTCCCGCTGCCCAGCCCGCAGGATCGTATTTCTCCATGTTTTTGTAGGCCAGGTCTTCCACAGCCAGGAATTCTTTCGCGTTTAGTACTTTAGGGAAGTTAGGACCTACTGTAGGCACACTGAAATCGACGTTATAATCTATCCTGCTTTCTCCGGTTTTCCCACGTCTGGTAGTGATGAGGATAACCCCGTTTGCTCCCCTGGATCCATAAATAGCAGTAGATGAAGCATCTTTCAACACCTCTACCGATACAATGTCATTTGGGTTAATGTAATCAATGGCCTGACTTGCCTGCGCTTGGTTGCTCATTGGCAACTGTACCCCGTCAACAACATACAAAGGGTTATTTGAGGAGTTGATCGAACTGAAGCCACGGACCCTCACATTGGCCCTGCCGCCTGGCCTGCCCGAGTTGGTGTTGACCTGAACACCTGAGATCCTGCCTGCCAGTGCCTGGTTTAGCGAAGAGGCCGGGCGTTCCTGAAGTTCTCCTTCTCTTACCGAACCAACCGAACCCGTCAGATCAGATTTTCTAGACGTACCATAACCGATAACCACGACATCAGCAAGGTCTACTCCCGCCGCAGGCACCAGTTTGATGTTCAGCGGAGTCGCCCCTGACCCTGCAGCACGTGTCTGGGACGCATACCCGATATACGTGAACGTCAGCTGTTCATCCGCACTTTCCACTTCGATACTGAACTTGCCCGCAGCATTGGTCACTGCAGACTTGTTAGTTTTGAGGGATTTGATCCCTGCACCAGGTACCGGCTGAGAATTTTCATCTACCACGGATCCTGTAATTAAAATTTTTTGTGCCTGGAAGAAGAAGGCACTGCCCATGCTGGATTTGACACTCAGGTCGGAGGAGACAGCAAAGGCGGGGGATTGGGCGCTGGTTAGACAGAGCACAGGAATCCCCGCAATGAGTAATTGTTTAATTGTCATTGGCTTTATATTTAGTTAAGTTTTAGGAAATTCTGATTTGAATCCGGTGCAAGGCTGCTTCCGGAGGTCAGTAATTGAACTTAATATAAAATCCCGTGAAATCTTTTTTAGGAGATGGTTCTTTTAGTTTTGCATGGCTTACTTAATTTGATTCGTTTGATACCCATTTTTTTAATGATGTGGTGAATAAAATTTGTGAAGACATACAAAGAATAAACAGGGACGATTATACTAAATATGTGTTCTTTGGTTAGAAAAAACGTTTTACTAATTGAATGTAGTAAAAAATATTTACAGGAAGTACGTTTTATAAAAAAGAATTTACTTAATCGTATTCGTAAGTTTTTATACATTTTTAAAACAAAAAAAGGCAGCCATAAATGACCGCCCTTTCTCAATAGGTATTTGTGTGTTTCTTAATTGTAACCCGGGTTTTGGGTAAGTTTAGGATTTAAATCCCTTTGTACCTGAGGGATTGGATACAATGACCGGGAAGCTTGTGACGGAACATGATCCCACCAGCTTCCCGTAGTGAATTTACCAAAACGAATCATATCATCTCTTCTGAAGCCTTCGAAAATAAACTCTCTTCCCCGCTCCGCAAGAAGCTCGTCCATGGTCAGTGTAGCGGTGGTATAAGCTTTGGTTGCCCAGTCCGCTTCAGAATACGCTCTCTTTTTGCAATCATTGATCAGTGTCACCGCTTCTGCAGTGGCTGCATTTCCACTTTTGCGCATCAAAGCCTCAGCTTTGGCAAAATAGATCCAGGTTAACCTGTACACATTCCAATCCGTATTGTTATAATTTGGATCGGGCAGAACAGCTGTCCCGTTAACTATACCCGCAACTGAATTCCCCAGCTTGTATTTGTTAAATCTTACACCGCTGTTCTCTTCACCTTCACTCATATTTGAAACGGTAGATCCAGTTTTATTTTTACGAATGTTATCTACAAAAACCAGTGGCTGACCTGCGTATTCTACCGTTCCCTCTACCGGGGTTTTACCATCACTAAATTTTAGCTGGGGCCCGATCAGGAGCCATTCAGAGCGGCGATGATCTTCTGCTTCATACGTTGAATATGGCCCGGGGATCAACACGATGCCGTCATTACCGGTTCTTCCGCCGCCATAGATCTCTCTTTGCGCAAAATGGTAAAATTCGCCCGTCCATGATGGTTCAAAATTCGCCCTGACAAAATCGTAAGCAATGGAGAAAATGACTTCTTTAGACAAATCATTTGTATTCTTAAACTGATCGGTGATATTAGGATCCAGCATCATTGCACCGTTTTGACCACCAGCCTGACCGGTAATCAGTTTATCTGCGGCAGCGATACAATCGTCCCAGCGGGCGGTACCTGTCCATACTTCTGCATTCAGGTACAATTCAACCAGCATGGCGTAGGCACTGGCCTGAGACATGCGGCCCAGCATTGATTTAGACAGCACAGGGACTTTCTCGATATTGTCAAGAATTTCCTTCTCAACAAATGCAAATACTTCTTTGCGGTTCGTTGTTGTTGGATAGATCGGATTACCCGGTTCCGCAGGTTCTGTGACTATTGGAATATTGCCAAACAGGTCCATCAGCTTTAGGTAGTGAAATGCACGAAGCAATTTCAGCTCTGCTAAAAAGGCATCTTTTTCTTCCTGGGTAATTCCCATTGCCGCAATGTCTCGGGAACCGATGTTTGCGATCGGATCATTACAATAACCGATTCCCCCGTACATGAGTTTCCAGGCATTGTTTAATCCATCCTCATCTACAGTCCAGGTATGGTAATGCAGTCTTTTCCACTTGCCGCTGTCTTCTCCGTGAGGCCCTTTGGTTGGCCATGCCAGCTGATCGGCAGAAAGTTCTGCCGGACGCCACCAGCCATCCTGTCCTGATGGGGTAACCCAGGCATTTGCGTGTGTATATGGTCTTAAAACTGCAGATTGCACTTCTATTCTGCTTGTATAGAATTTATCCGCAGGAATCTGATCGTATGAGTTTTCATCCAGTTTTGTGCAGGCGCTCATAGTGCCCAGCAATAACAGCAATGATGAATATAGTATTGATTTATTTTTCATTCTAGTATAATTTAAAAACCTACATTAAGTCCTAACAGAAAAGAACGGGTACTTGGATATGCACCCCTGCTATCTACACCGGGCCCTAAACCTGTATCCTGAACAAAGTCAGGATCATTACCGCTGTAACCTGTTATGGTAGCAAGATTCTGTCCTGTAGCATAAATCCTCATATTACGGATCTGTTTAGCTTTGAACTTAAAGTTGTATCCTATTGTGACTTCATCAATCTTAACATTTGTTCCGTTTTCCAGGTAGTAATCGGAATACATATAAGTGTCATTAATGTGTGCGTTTTTCGTAAATGCTTCCTTTAAATAATTAGACCCTGAAATAGAGGGATTTCCATAAGACAGGGCAGTAGTGTTCAAAATCTGATAGTCGAACTTACCCCTGAGGAAAACCCTGAAATCAAAGTTCTTATAGCTCAGGTTTGCGGTATAGGATGCATAATATTTGGGGATTGCATTTCCAATAGGTGCAAGGTCGGTCAGGTTTTTATCTTTTGAGTTGTTGATCTCATCGTTACGAACCTTTTCTCCGTTTCTATTATAAAACAACCATTTTCCCTCGTCGTCAAATCCGGCAAATCTTTTTCCCCAGAACACACCCAGTTTTTCTCCTTCATAGGTTGTTATCGCATCGCCCAAGGCGCCAGCACCTCCAATTCCACCAAATGTTTTATACTTTACCGCATAAATGTCGTTAGAATAAGAGTTCAGCTTGTTACTGATCGTACTTCCTGTAAAGTCCATGCTAAAGGTGAAATCCTTGTTGGTTATGGCTTTATAATTAAGAGCCAGCTCGATACCTTTTGAAGAAATCGTACCCACATTAGCAAATACAGTAGACTGCACATAAGGAGGCTGAGGCGTAGCATAAGTATCTAAAAGATCTTTGGTCGTTCTGTCAAATACATCTAGTGAACCACTCAATTTGCTGTTCAGCATTGTAAAGTCTGCACCAATATTCAACTCACTTTTGCTTTCCCACTTCAGGAATGGATTCGCATTTCTGCCCGGGCCGTAAGTCTCGCGATACACATTATCAGGATATAAATACTTGCCGCCGCCTGTCAGGAGTACCCTCGAAGCATTGTTCTGGAAACCTGAGTTACCGGTCACACCATAACCCGCCCGTAATTTTAAATAATTGATAAACTTGACATTCTTCATGAAGCCTTCCTGTGAAACATTCCAGCCAACTGAAACCGCAGGGAAGCTGCCCCATTTGTTGTTTGCACCAAATTTTGATGATCCCTCTCTCCTCAGTATAAACTGGGCCAGGTATTTTCCGTTTAGGGCATAATTGATCCGGCCAAAGAATGCAATCAAAGTATTGTCATTCTTGAAACTGCCAAATGATGCCTTACCATCTGCCAGTGCCTGTCCTGCACCTAAATTGTTCTCATCAAACTGATCGTTTATAAAACCCCTGTTGTTGGCCTTTTCGCCTTCCTCAATATAGTATCTGTAACTATATCCGGCGAGGGCAGTAATTGCATGTTTTTCAGCAATCGTTCTCGTGTATTGCAAGGTAGGCTCAAATGCAAAGCTCTGAGACAGGAAGTTATTTTTGAATGCATACCCTCCGCTCGGATAGTCAGAATTCTCTACTGAATTTTCACTATTGAGCTGGGCATAACCTCCGTCTATATAGCTATCACGCTGTACTGAACCAAACACAGAAGCTTTTAATCCTTCCACAATATCCAGATCGGCTTTCACATCACCGGAACTGGTTTGTTGTTTGCGGTAATTTGTGGTCTGAAACAGACGTGCATACTGATTGGTACTTTGGGTATCAGAATAATAGGACCCGTCATCATTGAAGATCCGTTTGGTCGGATTTTTCGTTGCCTCTTCTTCCCAGCCGCTGCCGCTTAGTTCATTATTGTAAAAGTCAGAAAAATTTGCGTTGCTCAGCAGATTGGCATTGTTATAATTGGAAGCCAGGTTCATCTGAATACTCAGCTTATCGTCAAGCCCCTTTTGATTCACATTTAATCGGCCGGTATATTCTTTCCGTCCGTTTTCCAATGCAATCCCCTGCAGATCCCGGTAGTTTATGCTTGCCCGATAGCTGGTTTTATCAGTCCCTCCGGTAAGGGAAAGGTTATGATTTTGTGAAAGGTTATCATGGTTTACCAGCTTGTCGTACAAATCTTCGCTGCCGCCATAATCCGGCGCATCAATCTGTCCCGACGCAATCTTCTCTCTAAACTCTCCTGCAGTCAAAAAATCCTGCCTGTTCTGAATAAACTCTTTCCTTACATAACTGGAATAATTAAAGGTTGGCGGCCCGGCTTTTCCTTTTTTGGTGGTGATCAAAATTACACCCGCATTCGCACTTGTTCCGTAGATCGCAGCACCTGAACCATCCTTCAAAACGTCAACAGACAGAATATCATCCTGCTGCAAAAGGTCTGGATTTGCACCAGGAATACCGTCGATGACATACAGCGGGCTTGCGCTTCCCGTTACTGAAACCACTCCGCGAAGCTGTACACTTGGACTTGAGTTTGGATTGGATCCGCTGGTTCTGGTCAGGTTCAATCCTGCCACCTTACCCTGGATCAGGTCCAAAGGACTCCGCGCACCACTTTGTCTGAACTCAGCTGTGTCTACGTGAGCAACAGAAGAAGTCACTTCCTTCTTATCCAGCGTACCATATCCTACACCCACAATCGTTACATTTTCAAGTACCTCCCCTGCGGCCGGAGCCATCTTGATGCTCAGCGGCACATTAGCGGATCCTGCCGGCCGGGTTACCGGAGTATATCCGATATAAGTAAAGGTCAGCGTTTCTGTTGGTCCGGTCACAGCGATACCAAACTTACCCGCCGCATCCGTTACAGCCCCCTTACCCGAAGCTGATTTGATCCCAACACCCGGGATCGGCTGGGAATTCTCGTCCACCACAAACCCGGTTACAATACCAGCTTTTTTAGTTGTATCCTGTGGCGCTGCTGCCGGAGGTGTAGCTGCAGCTGGCTGCTGTGGCGCAGCAACTGCTTTTTTTGTCGTATCTTTCTTTGTGGTATCCTGCTGCCACATGGCATGCTCCGTCAGGAGTCCGGTACTTTCAGATGCCCGGGTACTGGCGGCACTGCTCCGAAAGCCGGTGGCAAAGAGAAAAAAGATCCCGATACCAGTTAGTAATTTAATGTTCATAGACGTTGTTTTATAGTTAATAGTTCAAAGTATTCGTTTAATCCGTACGCGATTGAGCACAGCAAGCCTCAAACGGCTCAAAACCCGCATGACGGTGTCAATCAAAGAGTGCTAAGAAGATTAGAAAGCTTAATCAAAACAAGGCCTTAGCGAATGCCAAAAAGACAACGCAATAACCTCGCTGAAAAAAGCCTGAGACCGGGAAATTTAGATGGTGATAAAGGTTTAACCTTTACGTAATTTGAGAGATCAGCATGGCGAATTCCTATGCCTTAAAAGTTTATCCCGATGGGGGTTCTTGAGTGCGTTTACCGACAGTTTACAATGGGTATCTTTCATAATATACAGGGTAGCTATATTTAAGTAAAACGTTTTATCAAAGTCAAAAATAGAGTAAAATAACTTAAGACAAAACGTTTGGTTAAAAAATTTTATTGATTACCCTCTTAAACAATGTCCAATATCAATTGTTTTTAAAATATTGAATTATCAGTTTTGCGGTTCTTTTTGATGCTCCCGCCAGCCCCATTCTGGAGGATAATTCGTTATAATTCAAAAGCATATCCTTTCGTTCCGAACCCTCCAGAATAGCCCTCAATTCGGCAGTAATTTTTGTCTGGTTACAGTCTTCCTGAATGAGTTCTGTAACAACTTTTTTATCCATGATCAGGTTGACCAGCGAAATAAATTTAATGTTGACCAGCATCCTGGCGATGGCGACAGATATCGCGCCGCCCCGATAGACCACTACCTGGGGCACATGAAAAAGCGCCGTCTCCAATGTCGCTGTTCCTGATGCCACAATAGCTGCCGAGGCCACATGAAGCAGGTCGTAGGTCTGATTAAAAACCAGGGTAACGTTAGCGGAACTGATAAACTGCTCGTAATATTGTTTGTTAAAACTTGGTGCGGCGGCCACCACAAAATGATGATCCGGAAAGCCTGCGGTCACACTCAGCATATCGGGCAATAACCTTTCTATTTCCTGCTTGCGGCTGCCCGGCAATAATGCAATAACAGGTTTGTCATTTAAACGATAAGTATCCTTAAAACCGGCATTTGGAGTAAACTGGTCTATGGCATCCAGCAAAGGATTTCCTACATAATCGACCTCCATGTCCCATTTCTTATAAAAATCGACTTCAAAAGGCAGGATACAAAACATGCGATCCACAGCTTTTTTGATCTTTAGCACGCGTTTTTGGTTCCACGCCCATACTTTTGGAGAGATGTAATAAGCAGTATTGATCCCGTTCTGTTTGGCAAAATCAGCGATCTTAAGGTTAAAGCCAGGAAAATCAATCAGGATCAGCACATCCGGCTGATAAGCAAGCACATCAGCCTTACAGGCTTTCATATTCTTCAGAATGGTACGCAGATTCAGCAGCACTTCCGTAAAACCCATAAAAGCCATTTCCGAATAATGTTTTTGGAGTGTCCCGCCTTCTGCAAGCATCCTGTCTCCCCCATAATACCTGAACTGTGCGTCAGAATCTTCCTGTTTCAATGCTTTCATCAGGTTGGCACCATGCAGGTCGCCTGAGGCCTCACCGGCAACTAAATAATATTTCATGACCTGTTGATTTTATAAAAAAAGAAAACAAAAGCCCAGAGAAAAGTGGCACTGATTATCCCCCTGCCCGTATTGTCCTTATCCTGTTTGAAAAAGTAATGCATCAGCAGGGCATTCACAGCAATACAGCCGATCAGCAACAGGTCAGCCTTTGCCAAAAAAGCATATTTGTGCATCAGGTACCATACCGCACTCAGCAATATTCCAGGCAGGGTAATGCCGATGGCCAGTCCCGTCCATACCGAATTCCTGATGTGCTTCAGTCTGCTTTGCATTGCTTAACCGAGTGAAGGGCCGTCGGGTGTCAGGGTCTTGCGTATTTTTTGATCTGCTTTAGCCAAAGGTGTGTCAAAGGTCCAGGTGTTCAGCACAGGGATGGCGTGATGCGCGGTGAGGTCAAACTGTACGGGCACCACCGAAACGAAACCGTGTTCCAATGCCCAGACATCTGTATCCTCCCCCTTATCATTGTTCTGGAAAACACCCGTCAACCAGTAATACGGGCGTTCGTAAGGGTCTTTTCGCTCATCAAACTCTTCTGCCCATTTCGCATTGGCCTGTCTGCAGATCTTTATGCCTTTGAGATCAGCGCCCCGGGGGAAGTTTACATTGAGCAGTGTTGCCGCCGGCAAACCATGCTCCAGCACCTGCTGGCATATGGTTTTAATATACTTTTTACAATGACTGAAATCGGCTTCCTGGGTATAGTCGTCCAGTGAAAACCCTATGGAAGGAATTCCTTCTATGGCGCCCTCTACCGCAGCAGACATGGTGCCTGAATAAATCACATTAATGGAGTTGTTCAATCCGTGATTGATCCCTGAAACGCAGAGGTCAGGTTTTTTTCCTTTAAAGATCTTATTGACCGCCAGCTTCACACAATCTACAGGCGTGCCCGAGCACTTGTACATCTCCACTCCCGGGTAAAGGTCAACCTTGTCAAAACGCAGCGGTTTACCAATCGTAATGGCATGCCCCATTCCGGACTGGGGGCCATCAGGTGCCACCACCACCACATTTCCAAATTCCTGTACAGCCTCCAGCAGGTTCTTTATTCCCGGTGCTGTGATGCCATCATCATTTACTACTAAAATATTGGGTCTGGATTGTTGTTGTTTCATCGGGATTTTATGCTGTAATGTGTCAAAATCACTTTCTTAACGGATTTTTAATCCTGGAATGCTTTTGTACCTGTAAAAGTACAAGAATTCGAAACAATGTTAACGAGTTTTTATCTAAGTTTGAAACATAACTTGTCAAACATGAAACACAAACTGTTGCTGGCCTGCTTCCTCCTTATTGGTTCGGGCGTTATGGCTCAATCTGCTTACCAGTGGAAAAAAGCCACATCCGGTGGATATACGTATAAATATGTAACCAACGACCCTACCAAATCCCGGTTCTATACTTTGAAGAATGGCCTGACGGTTATTTTGTCACAAAATACCAAAGAACCCACTATAGAATTCCGTATGGCTGTGAGAGCAGGCAGTAATACCGATCCCCGCAGTGCAACAGGACTGGCACATTACCTGGAGCATTTGCTCTTTAAAGGCACCGATAAATTCGGAACCATGGATTTTGCAAAAGAGAAACCGCTTCTGGACAAGATCGATACACTTTATGAGCAGTACAATAAAACCACCGATCCGGCAAAACGCAAGGAAATTTATGCAGAGATCGATAAGACCTCAGGTCAGGCTTCTAATTTTTCGATTGCCAACGAGTATGACAAGATGATGAAAGCCATTGGCGGGCAGTCTACCAATGCGCACACCTGGTATGAAGAAACTGTGTACAATGAAGATTTTCCGGCCAATGCGACAGATAAATTCTTAGCATTGCAGGCAGAACGTTTCCGCTACCCAATATTCAGAATCTTCCATACGGAACTCGAAGCGGTATACGAAGAGAAGAACCGCGGACTGGACAATGACGGCTGGAAGCTGAATGAGAAAATGTTTGAACTCCTGTTTCCAACACACAACTACGGACAGCAGACCACCATAGGTACCATCGAGCACCTGAAAAATCCTTCACTGGTGGAGATCAGAAATTATTACAATAAATATTACGTACCCAACAATATGGCGGTAATACTGGCAGGTGATTTCAATGCAGATGAAATGATCAAAAAAGTAGATCAGTCGTTTGCCTTTATGAAAGCCAAACCTGTAGACCTCTACAAACCGGTTCCTGAAAAACCATTGACGAGCATTCAAAAAGTAGACGTATATGGCCCGAGTGCCGAAAGCGTAGAGCTCAACTATAGAGGCTATGCCCAGAACACCCGGCAGAGCATGATGCTGGACCTGATCTCCAGTATTCTTGCAAACGGCAAAGCGGGTTTGCTGGACATCAACCTCAACAAACAGCAAAAGGTACTCCGTTCAGGCGCAAGCTATCAGCAGATGAAAGATTACGGCGTATTCAGCCTGACTGCACAGCCCAAGCAAGAACAATCGCTGGAACAGGCACAGCAGCTCCTGCTGGACCAGCTCGCTTTACTTAAAAGCGGTGACTGGGATGAAAGCCTGATCAAAGCAACTGTGGCCAACAGCAAGCTGGGATTATTACAGGCGTTTGACAACAATGGCTACCGTGTGGAGTCCGCGACTAATGAATTTATATTGAACCGCGGAATAAACTGGGACAAATCCCTGAGCGGCCCTGATCAAATGGCCAAAATCAGCAAACAGCAGGTGGTCGATTTTGCCAAACAATTTTTTGCAGACAACTATGTCGTGGGCCTCAAGCATAAAGGCGAAGACAAGAACACCCTTAAAGTAGAAAAACCGGCCATCACCCCGGTGAATACCAATGCCGGCGAAACCTCTGATTTCACGAAAAGCCTTCTGGCGGCAACTGTAAAACCAATTGCCCCTAAGTTCCTGGACTATAAAAAAGACCTGAACTTTGGCAAAGTGGGCATCGCCGATGTGATCGCTGTGCAAAATAAGGACAACAGCATTTTCCGGATGTCTTACCGTTTTGATCTGGGTGCCTGGAACTATAAACTGGAGCCTTATGCAGCCCAGTACCTGACCTTCCTGGCTACTGACAAATACACCGCAGAGCAGATCAGCAAAGAATTTTATAACATCGCCTGCAGCTACAGTTTCAATGTAGGCAACGAAGTGGCCACCATCAGCATCAGCGGCCTGCAGGAAAACTTTGACAAGGCAGTGAACCTGGTAGAGCATATCTTCGCCAATTGCAAGGCCAACGAAACGGCATTGGCAGAACTGAAAAGCCGCATTCTCAAATCAAGGGAAAACAACAAACTCAATAAAGGCGCTATTTTGAACGGCTTGATGAGCTATGCACAATATGGACCAAGCAATCCTTCAAACTACACACTGAGCAATGATGAGGTCAAAGCGATCACATCAGACCAGCTGCTCTATATCCTGCACAACATCAATAATTACAAGCATACCATCACCTACTATGGACCTCAAACATTAACAGACTTTACTACAGGGATCGCTAAGCTGCACAAACTTCCTGCTGAATTTACGCCGGTAGCACCTGCAAAAGAATTTACATATACCAATAACGCCAGCAACCAGGTGTATTTTGCCGATTATGACATGGTGCAGTCAGAAATCCGCTGGGTGCGCAATGGTGGTGCGTATGACCCAACTCTGGCTTCTAAAGTAACCCTCTTCAACAGCTACTTTGGCGGCGGCATGGGCTCTGTTGTATTCCAAACGATCAGAGAGTCCAAAGCATTGGCTTATTCGACTTTTGCCGTCTATTCATCACCGGACAAGAAAGAAAAAGACTATGCCATGATCGCCTATGTGGGCAGCCAGGCCGATAAGATGAACGATGCGGTGGCCGGCATGAATGAATTGCTCAATGAGCTCCCCCGGGCAGATAAGTCATTTGACGCTTCTAAAGACAATGCCTTAAATGCAATAGAAACCAGCCGGATCACCAAAGATGACATCATTGGAAGTTACTTTGCAGACCAGAAACTGGGCATTGATCACGATTCCAGGATTGACGAATACAATGGCCTGAAAACCCTGACCTTCGACGACATCCAGGCATTCCATAAAGCCAATGTTGCCGGCAAACCCTACAATTACTGTATCGTTGCTTCAGAGAAAAAAGTGAAACTGGAAGACATGCAGAAATTTGGAACAGTGCAGAAACTGACTTTGGAACAGATCTTCGGATATTAGGAATATATTATTCAATTGATAAGGCCAGCCGGTACCGGCTGGCCTTATATTTTATAAACCAGATTTTACTCTGGGTCTTTTTGACCTGCCCTGCACAGGTTGCTGGGAGTTGTTTTTTAAAGCGGCTGAACTATTTTGTTGCGCAGGTCTCTCCTGTGGTCGTTTTGATATGGGCTTATTGCGCTCCTCCGCTATTTTAACTTCCAGCTTTCTGGCACCGACCTTTAGTCCGTTCAGTGCCTCAATGGCCCTGCCCGCAGCTGCCATATCCTGAACTTCTATAAAGCCGTACCCGAGGCTCTTGCCGCTTTGCTTATCGGTCACCACCGTAATGCTGCTGACCAAAGCATACAAGCTAAACATTTCTATCAATCCTATTTCCTGCAAGTTGTCGGGAATCCCCGCGACAAACAATTTAACCATGAAAGTACCCGTTTAAAATTATTCCCTACCTATACACAAAGCTACGTTCTAATTTTAAAAAAGCCAAAGCTTACAAACTTTTTATCCAGTCAACCAGTTCATCCCTGGTCTTTCCGGTTTTTTGCTGCAATCTGCCGTACAATTCATCATCCTTCCCTTCTTCATATTTCAAATCATCGTCGGTCAGGTCGGCATAAGCCTGTTTTACCTTACCCTTGATCTCATTCCATTTTCCTTTCAATTCTAACTTGTCCATGTTCTTTAATTTATGTTTTACAATCGGTTATGTAAAAACAGAACAGCAGAAGCAATGGAAAGTTTTTATTGTTTAGATTTTTCGATGATTTCCTCAACAACAGCAGGATCCAGCAAGGTCGAAATGTCGCCCAGATTTGAAGTGTCACCTTCGGCAATCTTCCTCAGGATCCTGCGCATGATCTTACCGGACCTGGTCTTAGGCAGACCGGAAACAAATAAGATCTTATCAGGCTTGGCTATCGCGCCGATCACACGGGTTACCGTTTGCAGGATGTCCTTGCGGGTCAGGTCTGCGTCGTTGTGGGTATTTGGAAAAATAACGAAGGCGTAGATCCCCTGTCCTTTCACCTCATGCGGGAAACCAACAACCGCGCTTTCTACCACACCGGCATGCATATTTATGGCATTCTCTACCTCGGCCGTACCAATACGGTGGCCGGACACATTGATCACATCATCGACCCGTCCGGTGATCCGGTAATACCCATCCTCATCTCTCAGACAGCCATCGCCCGTAAAATACAGGTCTTTATAAGTAGAGAAGTAAGTGAGCTTGCAGCGTTCATGATCGCCATAAGTGGTGCGCAGCATCCCCGGCCATGGAAATTTGATGCATAAGTTGCCGCTGACGTCATTACCTTCTATTACATTTCCCTGCTCATCTACCAGGACCGGCTGTATACCCGGCAAAGGCAGGGTAGCATAACTCGGCTTGGTTGGAGTCACAAATGCAATCGGTGAGATCATGATCCCCCCGGTTTCCGTCTGCCACCAGGTGTCCACTATGGGGCAATTGCCCTTGCCTATGTTTTCATCAAACCAGTGCCATGCCTCTTCATTGATCGGCTCACCAACTGAACCCAACACCCTGAGTGAACTCAGGTTTGCGTCCGCTACCGGCTCCAGGCCAAAACTCATCAATGAGCGGATGGCCGTAGGCGCTGTATACAATATATTTACTTTATGCTTATCTACTACCTGCCACAGCCTGGACGCATCCGGAAATGTAGGGATTCCCTCAAACATCAGTGTGGTCGCACCTTGCGACAGCGGCCCGTATACGATATAAGAATGACCGGTGATCCAGCCGATATCAGCCGTGCAGAAGAAAACTTCGCCCGGCTGATAGTTGAATACATTGGAAAAAGTATAACCGGCATAGACCATATAGCCGCCGATGGTATGCACTACGCCTTTTGGTTTACCAGTAGAACCCGAAGTATAGAGTATAAACAGCATGTCCTCAGCATCCATTTCTACTGCCGGACAGTTGGTGTCTACCAGTTTCACTTCATCCTCCCACCAGATGTCGCGTCCTTTCAGCATCGACACCGGCGTCCTGGTATGGGTCAGCACGATCACTTTTTCGACTGTCGGACAGCCGATGAGCGCATCATCAATCACTTCTTTTAACTGAATTTGTTTGTTGCCCCTGAAGGCCCCGTCAGCTGTAATGACCAGCTTACATGCCGCATCATTGATCCTGTCAGCGATTGATTTGGCAGAAAAACCGCCAAAAACAACGGAATGTACTGCACCAATACGTGCGCAGGCCAGCACCGCTATGGCCAGTTCGGGCACCATCGGCATATAGATACAGATCCTGTCGCCTTTTTGTACCCCGTTCTTTTTCAAAACATTGGCAAAGCGGCAAACCTGCTCATGTAATATCTTATAACTTAAAGTGATGCTGTCTTTTTGAGGATCATTGGGCTCCCAGATGATGGCCGGCTTATCGCCATTTTCCGCCAGGTGACGGTCCAGGCAATTTTCTGTAATGTTGAGCTTTGCCCCTTCAAACCACCTGATATCAGGCTCTGAAAAATTCCAGGACAATACTTTGTCCCATTTTTTGCGCCAAAGGAAATTGTCTGCTATACCTGCCCAGAATTGTTCGGGCTGGTCTACGCTTAACTGATAAGTCTTCTTGTAATCTTCAAGTGTGGTAATTTGCATTGTTCAGGTTATATTTCAGGTTAATGAGGTCTATTTTAGATTTTTTCAGGTTTGAAAGATCTAAAGCCCAAACTTAGCAAAATTGATTTTAAATTCAATCAATCCAATTCTACCAATGCTTTGATCACGCCATTATTGCCGCCCAGCCAATTGTGTATCTGATCTTTTACTTCTTCAAATTTTACCCGGTGGGTGATAAATGCCCCCGGATCGATCAGCTTGCCCTTGATACACTGGATCACATAGTCGAAATCTTCTCTTGTTGCATTTCTGCTGCTCATCAGCGTCGCTTCTCTTTTATGAAATTCGGGCTGACTGAAGGAAATGTTTTCTTTTTGCAATCCTACCAATACATAAGTTCCACCATGGGCAATGTATTGAAATGATTGATTGATCGCTACCAGGCTGCCTGTTGCATCGATCACCACCTGTGGCATGTCACCCCCGGTAATTTCCATTAATCTTTCCCGGATATCTTCAGTCTTGCTGTTCAGCACATGTTTTACCCCAAGCTGCGCGCTGCAAAAATCAAGGCGTTCCGAATTGATGTCAGCAGCAATAACTTTTGCACCTGCAACGCGGGCAAACTCCATCAGGCCCAATCCAATAGGCCCGGCACCAATAATCAACACATACATCCCGTCTTTTACGTCTGCCCGGCGGATCGCATGGGCGGCAATTGCCAGTGGCTCGACCATTGCGAGCTCCTCCAATTTCAACCCTTCACCATCTACAAGTGAGGCAGATGGCACAGAAAAGTATTCCCGCATACATCCATCGGCGTGTACACCCGCAACCTGCATGCTGACACAGCAATTTGGCTTTCCGTTATTGCAGGCAATGCAGTTACCGCAATTGAAATAAGGGATGGCACTGACACGCTGTCCGGCTTTAAAGCCTTCAGCGTCAGTTTGCAGAATCTCGGCAGCAAACTCATGACCCAAAATCCGCGGGTAACTGAAAAAGGGTTGTTTGCCCTCAAAAGCATGAAGGTCAGTGCCGCAAATACCGATTGCTTTAATCTTTAAAATGGTATAGCCTTTTTTCGCTTCAGGTGCTCCAGTATCTGTATATTTAAGATTCCCGGGTTGGGTGCAAACAAGTGTTTTCATTCTGCTGTTTATCTGCTGGTAATTTTAGCGAAGGTAAATACAATCCTTCTTATCCCGCCGGACTTATTATGCAAAAATTAAGAAATGTATACACTTTAGCATGTGCTGCTCTGACAGTGGGCAAGCAGGGAGCAAAATAAGGTACGGTTAAGGGCAAGGCCTCACATGAAACACACCTGGGCCACACCTCCTTCACAAAAAAGTACCTTTTTGTGGCTTTGGTGTGAACAAGGTGTGACCAAAGGGTGAAGAGGCACGCCGGAATGCAGCACTCTGTGTCTAGTCCTGGAATAGCTTTACACTAGTCCTGGATTAACTTGACATCGTCCTGAAAAGAACTTAACATATCCTGTTTACGGATTACATACCATTTCATTCCGAATATAGTAATGCATTTTGTTGT
>Ga0193717_1000088_pt1 | contig 93425 bp, 106 predicted proteins | sample U2c2metaG_FD_145900 | JGI IMG/M metagenome (GOLD analysis project Ga0193717, IMG submission 145900) | Soil microbial communities from a riparian zone of the East river system, Colorado, United States - U2c2 | ecosystem: Environmental > Terrestrial > Soil > Riparian zone | place: USA: East... | reverse complement strand
ATGAAGCTCAACGCCAATGCCCGGATCTCCATCGGGATCGCCGCGGCCTTCGCCGTGGTGATCGCGGTCTTGCTGGCAGTCAACGCTGCCGGCTCCGACGACAACACCCCAGCACCTGCGGCAGGCGCGTCAGCGGACGTGGACAAGCACGAGCGCCTGGTCCGACCGGACAGCCACAAGCTCGACGTTGCCGCCGACAACAAGGTCACCTTCGTGGAGTTCCTCGACTTCGAGTGCGAGTCGTGCCGCGCCGCGTTCCCGGCCGTGGAGCAACTGCGAAAGGACTACGCCGGCAAAGTGACCTTTGTGGTGCGGTACTTCCCGATCCCCTCACACTTCAACGCCGAACGCGCCGCCCGGGCCGTCGAGGCCGCCTCGAAACAGGGCAAGTTCGAGCAGATGTACCAGAAGATGTACGAGACCCAGACCGAGTGGGGTGAGCAGCAGGTCCCGGCCGATGAGCGGTTCCGCGGGTTCGCCAAAGACTTCGGTCTGGATCTGGCCGCGTTCGACAAGGCCTACAACGACCCCGCCACTCTGGAGCGGATCAAGAGGGACGTCGCCGACGGCGAGGCCCTCGGGGTGACCGGGACCCCGACCTTCTTCCTCAACGGCAGCAAGATCCAGCCTGAGTCGCTGGCCGACCTCACCGCGAGCGTCGATGCCGCCCTCAAGTAGCGCCGCGCGCGGGACGGCGTACCGGGAATGGCCCAGCCTCGAGGCGCCTGGGCCGTTCCCGCGGTTGCTGCCGTGGCTACTCCTGATCGGTGGCGCCATCGGCCTACTGGCGGCATCGGTGTTGACGGTGGAGAAGATCGCGATCCTGCGCGACCCCACCTACGTGCCGTCGTGCAGCATCAACCCGGTGCTGTCGTGCGGTTCGGTGATGACCAAACCGCAGGCCGAGGCCTTCGGATTCCCGAACCCGCTGCTCGGCATCGCCGGGTTCGCGATCGTTGCATCCATCGGCGCGGCCCTTCTCGCGGGCGCCGCCTTCCGGCGCTGGTTCTGGCTCGGCCTGCAGGCCGGCGCCACGTTCGGTGTCGTGTTCGTGCACTGGCTGATCTTCCAGAGCCTGTACCGGATCGGCGCCTTGTGCCCGTACTGCATGGCGGTGTGGACCGTGACCATCGCGATCTTCTGGTACGTCACGCTCCACAACCTCAACCGCGGAAACTTGCCTGCACCGCCAACCGCACGGCGAACTCTCAGCCTGATCACCCGCTACCACGGTGTCGTGCTGACAGCCTGGGCGGTGCTCCTGCTCGCCCTCGTCGGTGAACAGTTCTGGTCGTACTGGAGAACCCTGCCATGACGCTGCCCACACCCAGCCCCGATACAGAGTCCGAAAGTGCCCAACCAGCCAAACCACGTCGCCCGTGGCGCCGGCTTGTCACCGCAGCGGCAATCGTCACCGTGATCGCGGTGATTGGCCTGTGGGCCAGTGGCGTGTTCGACGACTCGGCACAATCGCGCGCCGGACAGCAGGCCGAGGACAACCCCACGGGGCTCACGCGATACCAACTTGGGGACCGAATGGCGCTGCCGGTCGTGCGCGGTGAAACCCTCACCGGCAGTCAGTTGGATCTCGCCGACCTGCGCGGCAAGATCGTTGTCATCAACGTGTGGGGGTCATGGTGCAACCCTTGCCGTGCCGAGACCCCAGAACTCGTCAAGGCAGCCAATGAGACCGTCGACCAAGGGGTCAGCTTCGTCGGCATCGACACCCGCGACAATCTGCCTGCTGCTCGTGCGTTCGCCAAGGCGTTCAAGATGCCTTATCCAAGCATCATCGACCGTGATGGGCGGATCCTGCTCGGGTTCAACGGCATCGTCCCGTTCAGCGCTGTCCCTAGTACCGTCGTCGTCGACCGCAGCGGTGCGATCGCGGCCCGCGTCATCGGCCGCATCAACTACAGCACCCTGCGCGGCCTCATCGCCGACCTACAAGCCGAAACAGCCAGTTCCCCTTCGAACGCCACCCCTAGCGGGTCGCGGTGATCGCCGTCGCCAGCCCCGGCGACCTCATCATCACCGGGCCGCTACTCCTCGCCATCCCGATCGCCGCGGCCGCAGGCCTGGTGTCGTTCCTCAGCCCCTGCTGCCTGCCGCTGCTGCCGGGCTACCTTGCCTATGTCACCGGCACTGCCGGTGCCGACGCCGCATCCCAAGCCACAACGACAGATCCCGCCACAATTGCGTCATCCGAGACGGTCGCAACGAGGCCGGTAGCCAAGGGACGAACGGTGGCCGGCACGGTGCTGTTCGTCCTCGGATTCGCCGCGGTCTTCACCAGTTACGGGGCCGCGTTCGGCGCCGTAGGGACGACCTTGCTGGTGCACCAAGCCACGGTCACCCGGATCCTCGGCGCTGTCACCATCGTGCTGGGGCTGATCTTCGCCGGTGCCTTGACCCGGATCCCCCTGACCAGCTGGACGCTGCGGCCTCGCTACCGCCCGCGAGCAGGTCTGGCCGGGGCGCCCCTGCTCGGCGTGCTGTTCGGCATCGGCTGGACACCATGCATCGGCCCGACCCTGGCCGCCGTCCTCACCTTGTCTGTCAGCACCGGGGGCGCCCAGCGCGGCGCACTATTGTCCTTCGCCTACAGCCTCGGCCTCGGCATCCCGTTCATTCTCGCCGGCCTCGGTATCCAGCGTGCCTTCAAGGTCTACGCCATCGCCCGCCGTCATGCCCAGACCGTCATGCGTCTAGGCGGCATCCTTTTGATCGCCGTGGGCGTGCTGCAGGTCACCGGGATCTGGGGGAACCTCATCGCCCGTCTCCAGGTCCTCATCGCCAACTGGCAACCCCCGCTGTAGACGGAACCTCGACTCAACGGTTGCGAGAGTGCCTGCTCGACAGTGGCGAGAAGTCTGGGCTAAGGTAGATGTATGAACAGTTCTTCAGATGTGCATATCAGTGCTGCTCTCGACAGTTGCAACGTCCGACTGGTTGATCCTGATCGGGTGGCTGCAGTCCATGAGCGGATGCCGTCTGAGGAGGACGTGGTGGATACCGCTGACATCTTCGGCCTGCTCGGCGATCCGCGGCGGCTGAGGCTGCTGGTTGCCTTGCTGGATGGGGAACTGTGCGTCTGTGACTTGGCCGCGGTCACCGGGATGACCGAATCGGCCACCTCCCATGCGCTCCGCCTGCTGCGTGCTCATCGGGTCGTCTCGGTGCGACGCGACGGGCGGATGGCCTACTACCGGCTCGATGACGCTCATGTGCGCATGCTGGTAGACCTCGCGGTCGCGCACACCAAACACACCGAGGCTATTCATCCTGAGCGCGACATGGGAGTCGCCAGATGAGCGGCGCGGGCCACGGCCACGGTCACGGCGTGACCGCAACCGGCCGGCACCGTGGCATCCTGGCCGGCACGCTGGTCATCTCGCTGTCGATCGCGGCCGTCCAGATCTTCGGCGCCGTCATCACCGGCAGCCTCGCGCTGTTGGCTGACGCCGGGCACGTCCTGGCCGATTCCGGCGGAGTCGCCATGGCGCTCGGCGCGACCCTACTCGCGGCCCGTCCAGCCGCCGGCCGCCGGACGTTCGGCTGGGCGCGGGCAGAGATCCTCGCCGCCGCGATCAACGGGCTAATCCTGATCGGCATGGGCATCTACATCCTCGTCCAGGGAACGCGCCGGTTGATCGAACCGGCCGTGATCGAGCCGGGAGGCATGGCGATCTTCGGAGCGATCGGTCTCGTCGGCAACCTGATCGGTGTCGCGCTGCTCTATCGAGCCCGTACTGCGAGTCTCAACATGCGTGGCGCGTTCCTCGAAGTCGCCACCGACTCAGCAACGTCGGTCGGCGTTCTGGTCGCGGCGCTGGTGATCGCGCTGACCGGGTTCACCCGCGCCGACGCGATCGTGTCGCTGTTGATCGGGCTGATCATCGTGCCCCGCGCGGTGAAACTGCTCCGCGAAGCGGTCAACGTGCTCCTGGAAGCCGCACCGGCCGACATCGACCTGGACAAGATCCGCGAACACATCCTCGAAGTCGACCACATCCGCGACGTACACGACCTGCACGTCTTCACCGTCACGTCCGGGCTCCCGGTCCTGACCGCCCACGTCGTCGTCGACCGGGAATGCTTCGAGGACGGCCACGCCCCACAACTGCTGGACAAACTGCAGACCTGCGTGGCGGGCCACTTCGACGTCGAACACTCCACCTTCCAGCTCGAACCCATCGGGCACGCCGACCACGAACACCCGACCCACAGCTGAAACCAGCCAGGAGCCCGCCAGCGAACGAAGCACCTATCCGGGCCGAGACCGCCGAAGCCGCGAAGCCTGGTGCGGCGATCACCGCTGCTGACTTCAAGAAGGGACGCCAGAGATGGCCGTCACTGCGTTAGTGCTGTACCTCGTTTGGTTCACGATCGCGTTCGGGATTCGCGCGGTCGTCCACCGCCGCCGGACCGGCGATTCCGGCTTCCGCGGCCTGTCCGGCCGGGCAGGCTCGGTCGCATGGTGGGCAGGCGTACTGTTCGCCCTCGCCGTCGCCACTGGCTTGATCGGGCCTATCGCAGCGCTACTCGGCCTCGACCCACTAGCTGTCCTCGCCGCGCGCCCTCTATAGGTAGCCGGCCTGTTGATCGCCCTTGTCGGGATGGCTGCAACCGTCACCGCCCAAGTGGCGATGGGTACCTCCTGGCGGGTGGGCGTCGACCCCGCCGAACGCACCGGCCTCGTGACAGACGGCGCCTTCACCTGGGTACGAAACCCGGTGTTCACCGCGATGATCGTCACCGCGGCAGGCCTGACCTTGATGGCGCCGAACGTGGTCAGCGTCGCTGGGCTGATCGCATTGCTCGTAGCGATCCAACTGCAAGTGCGGATCGTCGAAGAGCCATATCTGCTCGAGGTCCATACCGCCGCCTACAAGAGCTACGCAGCTCAAGTTGGCCGCTTCGTTCCCGGCATCGGGCGGATCACCACCACCGGTGTCCCACGCATCTGATCCCCCACAATCGCAGCGGGGAGCGTCCCTTCTCTCCTGGCCACCTCCTAAGGTGGCCAGGAGAGAAGACGGAGACCTATCGCTGGATCAGCGCACGTGGACGAAGACCGGGTTGGAGTAGAACCACAGGTCGGTCCACGGGCTTTCCTTGCCGTCTGGTTCCGGCTCCAGCTCGTCGGTGTTCGTACCCCGAACACGGGCGTAGACGTCGTGGTCCAGGTCCTTCAGGGTGTGCCGGATCACGTAGTCGCGTCCCTGTCGCTGCCAGTCCCGGGGACCGAAGCGAGCGACGACCTTGGTGGTCGGGTTCGTGTCCGCGTCCAGGTTGGCGCTCAGACCGGTGATCTGGCCGAGGATCAGGTCGACACGACTGACGGCAGGCCGGTCATCGTTGGCGTTCTTGCCCTCCAGCGGGCGGAACCTGATCTCGATCTCGACGTCGTTGCGGTTGCGCCGGCTCAGGCTGAGGGTCTCGCCCACGGCCGCGTCCTTGCCCCGGCTCTTCGCGGTGACGTCGAGGCTGCTGATCAGGTCCCCGGTGGTGACGAAGATCCGCCCGTTGCGGATCCCGTCCATGATGTCGGCGTAGTCCTGCCGCGCGTGAACGTAGGTCTTGCTGTACTCACCCGGCCAGAAGTCCGACCCGCCCCGGGTCCAGTGCACGTGCGAGTCGGAGGTGGCGGTGATCCACCAGCGCCGCCCTTCGCCCAGCAGCGCGTCCCACAGCCCGCCGACGCGCGCCGTCATCTGGTCGTAGCCGCCGTGGGTCGGGTAATTGCCGTAGGCGCCACGGGCACCGCCGTTGAGCGGGCCGGCCTGGTGCCCGGGCGCCCCCTCGAACCCGACGTAGACGTCGGGTGCGGCGTTGTTGCCGTTGCGGAACTCCCGCGGCGTGTCCTGCCCGTAGACGCCCAGACCGGTGGCCGACCGCGAGGCGTGATGGGCGATCACCAGCGGCTTGTTGCGCATGTCCTTGGCAGTCCGCAGGAACTCGACCATCTTCGCCTCGGTGTCGCGGCCCGGATCCGACGGGAACGCATCCAGCTTGGCGAAGCGACTCTCCAGCTCGAACAGCTGCTGCGCCTCGCCGTCATGCCTCGGAATCATCAGCGTGTGGTGATCCAGCTTCGGAGCGTCGAACTCCATCCCCCAAAACTGCAACACCTCCGGCACGAGCCTGCGTGACTGCAGGAGGTCCGGGTAGGCCTGCTCCAGGTTCACCTTCGAGTGCGTCGGTCCACCATGGTCGGTGCACATCGCCCAGGTCAGACCGAAGTTCTTCGCCATGATCGCATTCGTCACGATCGGATAGACAGCATCCGCACCTTTGGAGAACCGCGGTGGCGTCACCGAAGTGTCGAAGTCACCGCTGTACTCCGAGTGCACATGGTGATCGCCGGCCCGCCACACCCTGCTACCGGGGTTGCCTCGGCCCGCCTGCTGCTCACGGTCCACGTCGTCGTCGGCCCAGGCCGCACCACTCGCCGCCGCACTGTTCGCGGCCACGAACGTCGCACCGACGCCCACGTACTTGACCACCTGGCGCCGCGAAACGGCGCCACTCTCGGAATCCTTCACAACATCGTTCACAGCAATCTCCTCGATCTGTGGCGGCAGTGGCGGCGCCAGCCCGCACAGTCTCGGAGAGCACGTTGAATTCTGCATGAATGCCAGGGATCTTCGTCATGGAGACAGTTCAGGCGGAGACGAGCAACCCGGTGGCGTACATGATCACGACGCCAGCCGAGAGACCGCCGACCACGGGCAGACCGAGCACCCTGCCGGCCTGGTCCCGAAGACCAGGGGTGATCTGCATGACCACCTGAACGATCGCACCGACTCCCACGCCAAGCAGCAACGAGGCAAGCGCTCCGTTGTTGACGGTGACGCCGATCGCCGCGCCTATGATCGCCGGTGCTCCGGCCAGCAGACCGAGACCAAGCAGGCGACCCAGAGAAGGTTGAAGACGAGTCAGCGGCGTGACCACCGCAAGGCCCTCGGTGGTGTTGTGGAGGGCGAAGCCGACTACCAGAGCGGCACCCAGAGCCAGTTCACCCACCGCGTACGCCGAACCGATCGCGAGCCCCTCGCCGAGGTTGTGCAGTCCGATGCCGGTCGCGATCATCAGTGCCAGTCGCCGGCCGTCCGGCTGACCGCCGTCATTCTCGCTCGATCTGTTCTGCAGGAGGCGGTCGACCGCGGTGAGCGCCAGGAACGCCAATGCACCACCGAGGAACACCAGCAGCGGTCCCCCGAACGCGCCTCCGGTCCGGCCAGCGAGATCGAATCCCTCCACTGCGGCATCGACGGCGAGGAACGCGAGCAACCCCACTGTCAGCGCCAGCAGGACCCGGACCAGCGGCCGCCCGGCTCTGCGCAGAACGGGCAGGAACATCATCCCGAGAGCGACCGGGATAATGCCGACGTAAGTCCCCAGCAGCACCATCAAGGCCAGCAGGTCCCCGTCGGCCGTGGGAGTCTGCACCGCTGCTGGGATCTCGTGCTCGATGACGGCACCCGATGACGTCAGCATCGACACGACGTACGGGTGGCCGTCCTGCCAGGGGTAGTCCAACCGCACAGTGTCGGTGGCCAGCCTGCCCAGCGGTTGAACGGCGCCGGTGAAGCCGACATACACGTCGTTGACGAAGACCTGGGCGATCTGCACGGCATCGGGTCCGGTGTTTCGCAGCGTCAGTTCGATCGTGCTCGGCGACAGGACTGTGCGCTCCACAACCAACTGTTCCACTGGTGGACCGGTCCGGTCTGGGAGGGCGCGACCGCCCAGGACTGCCAGCATGATCATCGCGACGGCAGCAACGGCGACAGTTGTCGCCACCAGGAGCCAACCCGGCAACAGCCTCCGCGTCGTCGAGCCGCTCACTCGGTCACCTCGAAGAAACCCATCCAGCCGAGGTCGGCGAACTCGCTCTTGTGTGCGTGGAACATGTACTTGCCTGGATACGGAAATCGCAGCTCGCAGATCCCTCGTTGGCCTTGAGCCTGGACGACCGTGTCGGTGAACTCCGTGGGCTCCAGCCGTGTCCCGGTCGGGTAGTAGTCGAAGAAGTTCCCGTGCAGGTGGAAGCTGTTGATCGGGTCGTACTCCAGGATGTTCACCAGGTAGATCCGCACCAGCTCGCCACGCTTCACCCGGACCGGCTCGTTCATGTAGTGGAACGGGATCCCGTTCACGGCGTACAGCTGGTTGCCTTGAGCATCGAAGTTGGTGTTGTAGCCGTGCATCACCATCACCATCTCGTCCGCCGGCGAACGGTTTTGCGGTGGATCGATGATGAAGGTGCCGTACATGCCCCGGGCGATGTGCTCGGCCAGCGGCCCGACATGGCAATGGTAGAGATGGAGGCCGAACGGCACCGCGTCGAACTCGTAGACGAAGTCACCGCCGGGCTCGATCACACCCCGCCCGATCCCTGGGACTCCGTCCATCTCGGCCGGATGGATGCCATGGAAATGCATCGTGTGCGGATGCGCAGACGCATTGACGAACCGCACTCGCAGCCGGTCCCCTGCCCGGCAGCGCAGGGTCGGACCGGGTATGCGTCCGTTGAAGGTCCAGGCCTCGAACCGCAGGCCGGGCGCGACCTCGATCTCACGGTCCGACGCGTAGATCTCCCACTCGCGCAGCATCCGGGCACCCGGCAGCTTCGACACCTTGCCATAGTCGAAGTCCCGGAGAATCTGGCTGGGGTCGAACCCGTTGGCGACGTGGTCGACGCTGCCGCCATGGAAGGTCGGGCCGTTGATCCCGCCGCCATGACCTGTCGGAGTGCCGTGACCCGGGTGGGTCGGCGGACTCGGGCCGGCACTCGCCTGCTGCGGTTGCGCGGGTACCGCACCGAGCGCAACCCCCGCTCCTCCCAGCAGGAACCCGCGCCGGGACGAGCCGGGCATCAGGCGGTCTCCCCGTGCACGAGGTCCGCGAGCGTCAGCCCGAGCGCATGGCTGCGCGCTCCGACCGTCACCCATATCGGACCATTGAAGGGCTCGCGGCTCATCACCTCGAGGATCGCGCCCGGCTTGATGTCCCGCTCGGCCAGGTACCGCAGGGCGTTGCTGTCGTCGTCGGCCACCCTTTGCACCCGGAAGCGGCTCCCCGAAGGAACACTGCCGAGGGCGGCCGCCCACGACTCGACATGCTCGCCGTCGCGTGGCGGGATGGGGTCGCCGTGCGGGTCGTGCGTCGGATGTCCGAGCAACGTGTCGATCCTGTTCTCCAGCCGTTCGCTGATCGCATGCTCGAGCACATCGGCCTCCACGTGGACCTCGTCCCAGTCGAGGCCGACCACCTCGACGAGGAAGGTCTCGACCAGCCGATGCCTGCGCGTCACCCCCGTGGCATGCCTGTCGCCGTGGGGCGTCAACACGATGGAACGAGCAGCGGAGCGATCGATCAGTTCACTGGCTTCCAGGCGTTTCAGCATCGCCGACACGGTCGGCGGAGATACCCCGAGCTGCTCGGCCAGCGCGGAGGTCGTGACGGCGAGCCCCCGACCGGCGAGCTTGAAGATCGTCCGGAGATAGTCCTCGACCGTCTCCGTATGAGCGATCTCGCAACACTGCGCCGACCGCGCCGTTTGAGCTATCACAGGAACAGATTAGATGTATCTAATCGCAATAGCCATGCTCTGCTGATGCGGTCGCGTCGCTCCAGAAGCGCGGACACGCTGCGCCGGTCCAACGCTGACAGGAATTCCTACACTTGAGCGCGGGAGTCGAGCGGCTCGGGAGTTCTCAGGTGCGGCGCTGGGGAGGTTCCCTGAGGATGTCGACCGAACGGGAGCCTCCGGTCGCGGCGTACGACCGCGCAGCGGCGTCACGAATCCTGGCCAGGTTCGGTGCTGCTGAACCTTTCGGCAGAGTCGGAGATGCGGTCAGCGAGCAGTTCTTGGGTGGGGCGCGACGTGTCGACCCGCAGTTGACTCCGTTGGTCGCCGCCTCGGGAAGCCACCTGACCTCGAGTCAACTGGACTACCTCTCCTCTCGCATGCGACTTTGTCGCTCGGAGTCGGTCACGAGTGCTACGCACACGGTGGTCTGGCATGACAGCGACGGCGTCGTGAACGTGACGCATTGTGGGCCGAGCGCGCTCGGGGCTGTGGTGCCGGTGGTCGCTCGGGAGACGACGTTGGCGATGTGGCGTGCGCTGGCAGCGAACGAGGATGCCCGCCCCGCCCCGCTCAGCGCCGGCGATCAGGTGACGATGGCCGCGACCACGACCGATCGCGAGCCGCCGGAGACGTTCAGAGTCGGGATCGACACCATCTCCAGGGCACTCGTCCAGCACGCCTATCTAGCCGGCCAGACGCCGTATCGGGGGCCCGCCGAGTTTGCCCGGGGACTCCGCGACTCAGCGATCTTCCTGCTCGGGCTCGACAGCACCGAGCGGCGCCGTAGTAGCGAATACCTGGCACTGGGGATTGCAGTCCTCGACCTTTTCACCGCGGCATGATCCCAGCGAACTTCGCGGTCATGACGGTGCGGTCCGCTACACGCTCGAGACCTCGATGATGCTGCGGACGATGAAGGACGCCGCCATCGCCGACGCTCATGCTCTGATGCGGCGTGCCAGGCAGGACGAAGGCCTGTCGATCCACGACGCGCTGCGGAGGTACCGGGTAGTGCTGATCGGCGTGGTCGACACCTTCGTCGTTCTGTATAGCAAGCCGTAGGGGTGGTGATGTGGAGCTCCTGGAGCGCACCTACCAGAAGTTCCTCGCCGCCTCGACCGGAGGACTCGATGCCCTGGGCAAGGTAATCAGGCTGCGGGAGAACAATCGCGAGGGGCTATTCTATCTGCGCAACACCTGCTGCCTCTATTACACCTCCGCCGAAGCCTCCAAGTTTTCGAGCTGTTGCCTGGACAGTGTCGAGGACCGCATCACCGCCTACCGCCGTGTGCTCGCCGAAGGCGTGGTACCCCACTGACCTCACAAATCCGCGGCGTCCAGTCACGATGGATGGCCTGGGTGGGCTGAATCAATGGCGGCCCAGGATCGTAGCGGGCCTTGACCTCCTCCGCGCGCCACCAAAGCAATACGAGTCCAGCCATGGCCATGACGCCGCCGCCGATTGCCGGTGCCAGCCATCCGGACGTGCTGCTCAGGTGACTTGCCGCCGGAGCGGCCGTGGCCGGCGTGATCGGCACTGCGGCGTGCGCCTCGGTCATCGTGATGAGCGGGCGGACTGCGCCCCAATGAGCACCGTGGCCGTCGTCCATGATCATCGGTGGCGGCGTCGGGAGCACCGTCAGCCCTCCGGGCGCATTGGCTGTACCGATCTCGTAGTCGGCGAAGATGCCCTGAATGCCGTACAGCCGCCAGCTACCGGCGCTCGGGAAGACCACGGCCGCGGCGTAATGGGCGGCCTCTGGCAGCGCGGTCCCCGGATACTCCGTGGTCCTGCCGGCCGCGTCGACCAGCCTCAGGCCCTTCTTGCCGAGCTCGCCGTCGTACGGATGCGATCCGTGCTGCAGGACCCAGAATCCGACCGTGTACGCCCGGCCGACCTCCAACTTGTTCGGTAACGGGTCGAGAAGCGTGGTCGCCCAGCCACCGGCCTGTGCCGGGGAGCCGACGCACAATGTGCCGATGATGAGCAGTACCGCGACGCCTGCCAGTGTGCGAAATCTCATGGCGGTTCACCTCCGTACCGTCTACACCGCCACGACCGCGAAGGTTCCCTGCCTGGACTTCTCACCGTATGAGTACGCCATCGGCAACTTTCCAGACCACGCCTGCAGCGACGCCCAGCAGGAGGGTCGCCGCCGAGGCGGCAATGGCGGCGCGGGTCGACCACGGTGAGGGTGTGAACCGAGGCGTCGGGATGTTCTCGGCCGTTCCGATTCGGTAGATGGGGACAATCCAGCGCAGGTAGTAGAAGAGGCTGGCCAGTGAGTTGGCGAAGACCACGACCACCAGCCATGCCTGACCGCCGTCCCAGGCGGCTGTGGCCGTGGTCAGCTTGCCGATGAACACAGCGGTGGGTGGTGTTCCGACCAAGCCCAGCAGGGCCACGACCAGAGAACCGGCGAGCCACGGATGGGAGCTGGCGAGCCCACGGTAGGAGGCGAGGTCCCTGTGACCCGGTAGCGCGGTGGTGACCGCGAAGGCAGCAACGTTCGTGACGGTATAGCCGGCCAGGTAGTAGAGCATTGACGGCAACGCCAGGTCGCTGTGGCCTGCAACGGAGACCGGGACAAGGAGGAAACCGACCTGGCTGACGGTCGACCAGCCGAGCATGCGACGGGGATCTTGTTGCCAATAGGCCGCGAGGTTGCCAAGACTCATGCTGGCCGCGGCGAGGATCGCCACCAACAATGGCCATCCGACGTTGTCGGGCAGTGCCGTCACGAGCCTGTATGCCGCGACGATGGCACCGATCTTCGGCACGGTGGTGAGGAAGGTGGCGACCGTGCCACTGGCTGCTTGTGCCGCGTCGGGCACCCAGAAGTGTGCCGGGACTCCCCCTGCCTTGAACATCAGACCGGCGAGCACTGCGACGAGCCCCGCTGCCGTCGCGGCGGCGGGTGCACTGGCGAGCCCTTCATCCAGCTCGGCGTATGCGGTGGTGCCGGCGATGCCGTAGAGGATGGTGACGCCGAGGAGCAGGAGGATGCCGAACAGGGCACCCAGGAGGTAAGTCTTCATGGCCGCTTCGGCACTCTTCGGGGTGCGCGCGAGGCCGACGAGGCCGTACAGCGGGATGCTGGTCAGCAAGAATCCGGTGGCCAGGACGAGCAGGTCGTCCGCGCCGGCCAGGACCAGAGTGCCAGTGGCGGAGAAGAGCAGGAGCGCATAGGTCTCGCTCTCACGCGGCGATCCGGCGATCTCGTCCGTGGCGAGGGCGAGGACCAGCAGGGTGGCGATCGCGGCGATGATGCGGGCGATGCCTGTGCCGGTGTCGACTCCAAAGCTTCCCTCGAAGGCGGTCTGGGCTGGTCGGGCCAGTTCGATGCTGGCGGCAACGATGCAGCCGAGCAGGGCGGCTGCCGCGACGACACGGGTGAGCCATTGCCGTCGCCGTGACAGGAACGAGCCGACGATGAGGCACGCCACGCCGCCGACGAACAGCAGGATCTCGGGCAGTAGCAGCAGCGGCCGCAGCCCCATCTCCGAGTTCACCAGCTACCGCCCCACCAGTTTGATGACCAGACGCGCTGCGGGTTCAATCTGGTCGAGCAGCGGCCTTGGCAGGACGCCGATCAGCAGGGACAGCAGGAGAAGCGGTCCCGCCGACCAGATCTCGGAGCGCCGCAGGTCGCCGAAGCCGACGGAGCTGCCGCGGGTCTCGCCGGTGAACAGCTGCTGGAGTGCCCGCAGGAAGAGCGCGGCGGTGATCAGGATGCCAAGTACGGCGAGGGCGGTGACCGGCGCTGCAGCGACGCTGCCGGTGAAGATCTGGAATTCGGCGATGAACCCGGAGAACGCGGGCAGTCCCAGGGAGGCGAACGCACCGATAGCGAACAGGGCGGCGAATTTCGGGGCCGGTCCAGCCAGGCCTCCATAGGCGTCCAGATCGTAGGTGGAGGCGCGATCCTGTAGGACGCCGGCGAGCAGGAACAGGGCACCGGTGATGAGGCCGTGGCTGACCATCTGGGTCACGGCGCCGGTGACCGCGACCTCCCGCGCTTGCGTGGTGTCGCCGCCGACCAGGCCTGCGACGCCGACCGCGAGCACGATGTAGCCCATGTGGTTGACCGAGGTATAGGCGATCATCCGTTTCGCGTTGTTCTGTGCTAGAGCAACCAGCGCACCGTAGAGCACCGAGATGACGCCGACCACGATCACGATCCAGGCCCAGGCGCGCCATGCCTGAGGCAGCATCGGCATCGCGATCCGGACAAAACCGTACGTCCCCATCTTCAGCAGAACCGCGGCCAGCACCGCAGATCCGACGGCAGGGGCGTCGGTATGGGCAGGTGGCAACCAGGTGTGGAACGGGACGGTCGGGGTCTTCACTGCCAGACCGATCAGGATCGCCGCCAACACCAGGCCGCCGGCGACGGGCCTGTTGGCCAGCGGCATAGCAGCGGTCAGCTGCACCATGTCGAACGTGTGCGGGTCCGCGGCGACGTACAAGCCGATGAATCCGACCAGCAGGGCAAGAGAGCCGAGGAATGTGTAGAGGAAAAACTTCAGTGCCGATCTCGCCGCGTCGCCGTGGCCCCAGCCGGCAATGGCGAAGTACATGGCGACGATCGACAGATCGAAGAACACGAAGAACAAGATCAGGTCCGCGGAGACGAACAATCCCAGGCTGACGCTTTCCAAGAACAGGAACAGTGCGGCCTGGATCCGGGGACGGTGGCGCTCACCCAGCGCGTAGATCGCACAGGCTGCGAAGATCACCACTGTCATCGCGATCAACGGCAACGAGAGCCCGTCCACACCAAGGTGATAGCTGCTGTTGACACCGGGGATCCACTCGACCTGTTCCTCGAACGCCAGCCCACCGTCCAGCGGCGACTGGTACCGAAGCCACACGACGACAACCAGCGCCACCTCGATAGCCGTGACCACTACCCACGCCCACCGTGCCGCGCCGTCGCGCAGACCTGGTACCGCGAGCAGCGCGCCGGCCGCGGCCAGCGGCAGGAAGATGATCAGACTGAGCACAAGTCACCTCGCCGCGATGAGAACGATGATGCCGGCCGCAAGCACCAGGAGGGCTTGCAGATAGTACTGGTGGAGCTGACCGGTCTGCGGGCGGCGCGCCAATTCGCCGAACCGGCGGACCTGGCTCGCGAACGCCTCCACAGCGCCGTCCACGACCCGCTGGTCGAACTGGGCGCATTCCCTGGCAAGGCGTAGGACGGCTGCCGCGGTGGTAGTGACGGCGCGGTCGACTACCCGGTCATCGAAGGTTGCCAGCGTCTGCGCCAATCGCAGGGTCGGGCGTACGACGATTGCGGTGGCGGCGGCCTCGAGACCCAGCCAGTTGGCGGCCCATCGTGGCTCCGGGAGCTTCCACCACGCCGCCGCGCACACAACGGCAAGGGCGAGAACCGCGGACCCAATGAACTCGAGCAACGACGGGTGCCGGCGATCCTCGCCGAGGGCCCGGGCAAGGGCGTTGCCGAGCGGCGGAAAGGCCAGGAGACCAAGCACGGCGGCGCCCATGGCCAGTACCACCAGCGGCACCTGCTGCAACCTGTTTACAGTCCCAGTCGCTACCTCTTCCCCCCCGTCGCGAGGCTCGGTGTCATCACGCGGGGCGGTCCGCCAGATGACTACCAACATCTTGCCCGCATAGGCAGCTGACAAGGCAGCGGCGGCGAGACCAACCAGATAGAGCCACCCGGACTTGTCCAGCGCGGCGGTGAGGACCGAGTCCTTCGTCGCCCACAACGACAGCGGCGCAACGCCGGCGAGTGCGAGCGCCCCGATGGTCGCCGACCAGCCCACCACCGGCCAGCGTCGCGCGACCCCCCGCAGCCCTCTGAGCTGTTTGGTGCCAAGCGCGGTAAGCCACGCCCCAGCTGCCAGAAACAACAGCGCCTTGGTGGCGGCATGCGCCAGCAGGTGAGCGGTCCCGGCGCTGACCGAGCCGACCCCGGCGGCCATCACCACGAACCCCAGCTGTGCCGCGGTCGATGCGGCAAGCAACTGTTTGAGGTCCGACTGCGCGACTGCGACACCACCGAGCAGCAGGGCGGTGGCAGCCCCTGCCCAGGCGGTGACCGGGGACGCCCACCCGGTGGAGCTCAGCAGCGGTTCAGTCCGGAGCAGCAGGTAGCCGCCCATCGCGACCATGGCCGCCGAATGGAGCAGAGCGCTCACCGGGCTGGGGCCTTCCATGGCACGTGACAGCCAGAACGAGAACGGCAACTGAGCCGCCTTGCCGAGCGCCGCGACCAGGACTCCGGCAGCGATGACATGCCGCCACCCGCTTGCCGCGTCGGCAAGGTCGCTTAGCAGGAAACCTGCCCCGCCGGCAAGCGCCGCAGCCGCAGCGACATACAGGCCGACATCGGCCGTGCGAGTGGTAATGAACGCGGTCAGTCCAGCGCTGACCCGGCGATCGTCGCGCCACCAGAACCCGATCAGGGCATAGGATGCGGCGCCCATGATTTCCCAGGCCAAGAGCAGGACGGGAAGGGTAGCTGCTGTGGCTGTGAGCGCCGCCGCCGCACTGAACAGCAGCATCAGCCCGAAGAACCGGGCCCGGGCCTCGCGGATGTCTCCTGCGGAGAAGACCAACACTAGAAACGTCACGGCAGTGACGGTGGGGACCACAAGCGCCGACAACGCATCAACCTTGAGGGCGAAATCGGTGCCCGCCATAAAGGGAACCGCAACCGCCGGGCGTGTGATTGCCACCTGCACGGCCAGAATCACACCGGCACCCGCGGTGGCCAAGGCGAGGACTGTCGCCACTCGACCGGGCGGGCGCAGAAGGCATAGCGAGCCGCCCACCACGGCAGGCAGCAACACCAGTAGCCAGAGCAAGAGGCCGCTCATCGTGACAGGTCAGTTGCGGTGTCAGTCATGTCGCCGACACGCTCACGGTGAACGAGTGTGGCGACCGCGAAACCCATCGCCATCTCGACCGTCATCGCGGCGATGATCACCAGCAGCAGCACCTGTCCGGTCGGGTTCGGCGTGACGAACCACCAGAACCCGGCAGCGGCGAGGATCACCGCGTTGATCATCAGCTCGAGGCCCATCATCACCATCACAATTACCTGCTGGGACAACGCCCCGTACAAGCCGACGCTGAACAACGCGGCGGCCACCAGCAGCACCGTCTCGAGGGTCATCGGCCCGCTCCTCCCGGCTGTGGGTCGTCGGCGGGTCGCCGGCGGAGATCGTCGCCGAACCGGTCGTACCGGGTGCGGTGTGCCGCCAGCACGATCCCCGCGACGATGGTTGCCACCATCACCGGGCTGATCACTGTCATCACCAGCATCTTCGGGCCCATCAGAGCCTCTCCCAGCGCCGCGGTGGTATCCGCGGAGCTGGTACCACGGCGCGACGGCCAGGGCACCAGGACAGCGCCGGCACCAAGGACCACGAAGGTACCGACAGCGGCGGCCAGCGCATGTCTGTTGTCGTGGACCATGCTCATGGGCATCAAAGCTGGGTTCATGCCCATGAACATCACCATGTAGACCGCCATCACTGCCATCTCCATCACCATCATCAAGATGGTCACGACCCCGACGTAGTCCTGGTGCAGCAGCAGAACAACCACGCCGACGGCGATGAACGACAACGCCAACGCGTAGGTCGCGCGTGCCATCGAGTTGACCCAGAAGACGGCGGCCCCCGCCAGGACCGCGACGACGGCGGTTGCCCAGAACAACAGGTCGATGGTCACGTCAGTTCCTCCAGACGGCGACGACGGCGACAATCAGATCTTGGACCAGTACGGCCGGCACCAGCACGATCCATGCCATCTCCATGAACAGGTCCGGCCGGACGAGCGGAACGTGGCGGCGAAGCCAGACGAAACCGGTCAGAACAATCAGAGTCTTGACCAGGACCCAAATCCATCCGGGAAGCACGGGACCCGCTCCACCGCCAAGGAACATCGGCACCGCGAACGCCGCACCAGCGGCCAGCAGCGCGTGGCGGCCGGCCTGAAACAGGAGCCGATCGACGCCCGACAGCTCCGAACCGGCGCCACCAGCGATATCCACGCCCAGACCAGCGCTGAACGGCCCCCAGACCGCGAAACCAAGGACACCAACGCAATAGGTGACGAATGCCACCGGCATCCACACCACGAACCACAACTCGTCCTGGGCCGCGGCCACAACGCCGACGTTCAGACTCCCCGCCGCGATCGCCGGCGCCACCAGAGCGAACATCAACGGCAGCTCATAGCCCAGCCCGAGGGCCAGGAACCGGTACCCGCCAACCAGCGCGTGCGTCGAGTTCGGACCCCAGCCGGTCAGCCAGACCAGCGCCCACACGACAACGTCCATCGCGTTGAACCACACCACGCCGACATTCAGATCGAAGATCGTCCATTGGCCCAGAGGAACAACAGTCACCATCAGCAACGCGACGACCAGCAACCCCGACCCGCCGATGCGCCACAGCAAACGATCCGCCGCAATCGTGTTCCTGCGTCGCTGGCGCAACAGCCGGGCCAGCTCCCATATTGGCCTGGCTAACGCAGTGGCCTTCTGACCTTCGGCCCGCCCTGTGATGACGCTGTCGACAGTGGCGGCGTATAGCGCTAACAGCCCCAGCAGGACAGCGGCACCGATCGCCCACAGGCCGGAAACAGACGTACTTGCGGCGTCAGCCATGAGCGTCCATGTCACGCGCTGCGAACGGTGCAAGGCCCAGGCTGGCGACGATCAACCGGGCCGCCGCCAGGTCGAGGCCTTCGACCAGACCCGGAACCGCTGCAACAGCGTTCACGGGTACCGCGGAGACGCCTTTGCCAGCCGATGGCTCACCGCCGGCGTGCTCGAGCATGATCAGCAGCCGATCCCACGCATCGCCCGCCTGGTCCGAGGAAAGATGAAGTTGTCGCGCCTCGTCGACCGTCAGCACGCCGATGTCCCTCAAAGACCAGCGCAACAACCGGGACCGACGGATCCGTCGTGCCAGGCTGTCCAACGCGGCCGCGGCACGGTCCAAATCTTGCCCGGTCACCAGCGAATCCCGGACCCGTCGGGCCTGGGCTGCGGCGTCTTCCCAGCCGGTGAGCGCGACCACCGTCGTGATGTTGTCGCACAACCAGGCTGACCGCAGCACCGGCGAAGCTGCTTGCGTGACGACGTCGATCACCTCTGTCTGGGCGCCCGAAATCACGTCACCATGCAGCGTGCAGCGCAGTACCAGACCGGCTGGCCAATACCGCAACAGCGGGCCGAGCCGGAGGTGCAGGACGTCCATCTCCAGGCCGTCCCGATCGTCCCCGCCTGCGGCGAGTGGGATACCTTCCGGCGCCATCTCCATGTCCATGTCCATGTCCATGTCCATCGGCATGTCCATGCTCATATCCATCTGCGCGTGAGCTGTAGTGACCACCGGGGAGACCGACCGCTGGCGAGCATCCTGCTGATGCGTCGGCGTATCACTGAGTTCACGGGCTGCGCGGTCCAACGCTGAGATGGTTTCCGCCTCTGTCTCCACCTCTATGCGGACCCGCGGCCCGGGCAACTGATCCCACACCGTCTCCACAGCTTCCGCGCACTGCGGTCCCGGATGCCCACACACCGCCAGCACGTCCGCATCAGCCGCCGCGGCTGCGAGTCGCCAACCCCGCTCGAGGACGGCGCGCTCCATCAGAGCCCGCAGCGGCCAGGAACCAGGGACCTCGACTACGAGGACATGAGCACCACGCACGGCAGAGGCCGCCAGTACCTTGGTCAAACCCACCGCAACGCTCCCTCCCGCCACGCCCACACGACACCGACGACTAGCGCACCGAGGAACAGGAACATCTCAACGACAGCGGTCGCACCCATCTCGGCTACCACCACAGCCCACGGGTACATGAAGAGCATCTCCACGTCGAAAGCCAAGAACAGCAACGTGGCCAGGTACCAGCGGACATGGAACCTCGACAGGGCATGTTCCTGCGGCTCCCAGCCCGACTGGAACGGCAGCGAGACGATCGGATCCGCAGACACGGCCGTAACACGATGAACGAGGTAGAAAGCACCCACGACGACGAGGGACACCACGATCATGGCCAGAACACCGTCGTACATCCTGCTCCCTCCGTCACGGACTCGCGTCATGCCGGGCTTCGGCCAGCATAAGGACCCGTCTGCCAAGTCACGCCGCACGTCGAACCCTTGCCGAATCGTGTCGGTGACCGTCAGGCCCGCGACGACCGGCGCCGACCAGGCCCACGACGTCCGTGGGGCCTGGCCAAACGCCTAGGGTGATCGCTCAATTTCAGCGGCCAGAGCGAAACCGCCGCCCTCTTGCTCCGCTGCGACGAGCTGCGGCTGGGACCACGCGGGAGGCGATCCCAGCCGAGGACTAGCCAGTCTGCCAGCTACGGGAGCTGACTGAGGAGTTTCTGCATGGTGGCGATCTCCGCGTTCTGAGCCGTCTCGATCTTCTTCGCCAACTCGATCGCCTTCGTGCTCTCACCGGCGGTCTGCTCGGTCTTGGCCATGGCGACCGCGCCCTGGTGATGCTTGATCATCATCTGCACCCACATCCGATCGAATGCAGCCCCGCTGGCCTTGCCCAGATCGGTCATCTCCTGCTCGGTCATCATGCTGCCTGCCGGCATGGCGTGGGCCATGCCCGGGCTCGGGACGGGCTTGCCCCAGCCCGTGAGCCAGCCCGACATCTGCTGGATCTCCGGATCCTGAGCCGCCTTGATCGCTGTGGCAAGCTGCTTCACCGAAGTGCTTTTGGCCTTCTCCAGCGCGATGTCGGCCATTTCCACGGCCTGACGGTGGTGCGGGATCATTCCGTTGGCGAACTCGACATCACTATCGTTGTGGTCCATCGGGGTGGTCGCCGTGGTCGGGGCCATCGTGCTTTGCTCCATCCCCGGCATCGAGCTGCTCGAACCGCCGGGCTGGGCACTGTCGCCGTTGCCGCAGCCGGCCAAAGCCAGCCCGGCCGCCAGCGTGAGTGTCGCCACCACGTGGACGCGGGTGATGCGCTTCATGAGAATTGGTCCTTCCATCGAATGCCTGAGAGATCCTGGATGTGCGGAGGTGAGTGACGGCACGCCGCAGCGTGCGGTCACCCGAAGGCCGATGGGCCTAGGTCCGCAGCACGCAGAGCTTCGACAACGATGGCGCCAGCCACGGCGGAGAGCGCCCGAGCAACGGTGACAGCTGAACCGGGAGCAGCTGCCGTGCCCAGGGCGCGAACCTGGCCGACCGCATCCAAAGCAAGATCAGCACAAGACCAACGAGCGCCAATGCGGCCGCGAGAACGGCCACACACAGGACACCCATCTGGTGGGCACCGGCACTCAAGTACGCCGAGATCGTCAAGTTCGAAGCCCGCGGGAGCTCCGCTGTCCGGGTGGTCGCGGCGGTTGCCTCACCGACAGGCATACCGGCGTGACCGGTCGGCGGTGCACTGTGCGCTGGCGCGACGTGATGTTGACCGGCGCCAGAAGGAGGCATGGTGGCCATGGCCGGGTCGTGGTTCATCGTCAACGCGTGCATGGCCAACACGCCAGCAAGCACAGCTAGCAACATCAGGACGCGAACCAGCCCCGACACGGTCACCACGCCCGGATTCTTCATCGTGCCCACAGTAGCCACGCCGTGGCAATTGTCGGCAGCACAGACCAGTGCCGATTCGGCTACGACACGCGATGGCTGCACCGCCGCAGACGGCGGATAACGCCACAGCGGCCGACAGGCCGGTGATGGTCAAGTTGTACTACACCTTGCGGACCGGTCAGGAGAACGCCCAGCCGTAGGCGAAATTCAAGCGATGGGAGCAGTGGGGCGCACGCCGGTCAGCGAGTCATCAGACCCGGCCAACCCCGACAGTCAGAGCACTAGCTGGCTTCACCGATCGGATCGATTGTTTCGGGTTGCTGCCAGGTGACGGTCAGTTGCTTGCGTTTGCCGAACCGTTCGAGGTCGCGGGTGACCAGCTCCTGGATCTTCCACAGATCCTGCTCGTTGGCGGCTTCGGCCTGCACGGTGAGTGTGTTGGCGTCGGCGTGCAGGATGCAGCGCCCGATGCTGAGCGTCAGGGTTCCGTCGGTGTCGGTCCATTCCACGTTCTTCACCTGCGGGCGGTCCTGCGGCCTTCCTCCGTGCAGGCGTGCGAGTTTGTGCAGCTGTGAGCCCATGCTGTTGGCGTGGCTGCAGAGCTGGGTGAGGTACCGGCTGGGCGCCTCGGTTTGGATGTGGGCCTGAGCAGTCAGCATGGGTCTTCCTTTCTGGTGAGGGCGACCAACCATCCGTGGACGCCGCCGGGGTAATGGTCGCTGTCGAGCGTCCTGGGGTCGATCGAGTCGATCTGCCAGCTGTCGGTGAACGCGGCGATGAGATCCTCACGGCTACTCCGCCGCGGCCCTTGGTCGCCAGGCTGCTGATCGCTGAAGCAAAGGATGTAGTAGCGGCCGCCGGGGACGAGGACCGTGCGCACGCTGTCGATGTAGGCCGCCCGGTCCTCGTCGCCGAAAACGTGGAAGAGCCCGCAGTCGAGCACCGTCTCGAAGGACTCCCCCAGATCGCCGAGCTTGCGGGCATCATGCTGGAGGAATCGTGCGGTGAGGCGTCGGCCGATCGCCTTGTTCTTGGCGGCGTTCAGGGCCGCGGGTGCGAAGTCCACACCGGTGACGTCCAGGCCGAGTTCGGCGCACATGAGGACGTGCTCGCCGGTTCCGCAGCCGACGTCGAGTACCCGACCGCGGATGGCGCCTTCGTCGGCGAGTGCGCGGAACGCCGACTGGGGCCGGCCCAGATCCCAGTCCGGTCGGCCGGCGTAGATGTCGCCCCACTGACTCGGCCCCATCGAACCCAGCAAATGGGTCGGGTGGTGGCTCCCGCCGCCCTGACCACCGAGGATCGGTGCCTCGTGCGCGGCCGGTGCGCCGTCCCGATTCAGCGCGGCGACGAGTCCGGCCGCGAATCCGTCGGGATGCGAGACGCAACCGACATGACCACCCGGAAGGTCGATCACCCGCGCGCCGAGTTCTTTGGCCAGTACTGCGGTGACGTCGTGTGCGGGGTAGCCGTGGCCCACCTGCCCGGCGGCGAAGACGATCCGATCGGCCCGCGTGGCAAGCGAGTCGAGGTCGAGTTCCGCAGCCGGGTACTGGCGTAACTCGTGTTCGAACCAATAGGCGGTGTTGGCGTCGTTGCGCGGCGCGTGGGCCATCGCCTGCACGTCTGAGGGTGGGAAGGTCTTGACCCGGAACCTGTCGATGGCCGGCTCGATGCCGGACTCGCGGTACAGGTCGTACGTCCTGGTAAAGAAGTCCATCCACTGCTGTCCGTCGGGCAGATACCGCATGAGTGGCGGCTCGAACGGGACGGCAGTGGCGACCACCGACGGATGGCGGATAAGGACTTCCAGGGCGACGATCGCACCGGAACTGGCACCGAAGACGATCGCGGGCTCGACACCGAGGTGCTCGATTAGACTGCGCACGTCGTCGGCGTCGGTTGCCAGCCGGTGGTCGTAGTCCTGCGGCCCGTCCAGCTCGCTGCGGGAGTACCCGCGCCGGTCGTAGAGAACGACCCTGTACTGCGCTGCGAGGTGCTCGGTCGCCCTCCGGAAGACGTCGCCTGATCCGCCGGCGCCGGGAATCATGATCAGCAGTTGGCCGCTGCCGTGCGTCTCGTAGCGGAGCCGGGCACCGGGAACGTCGAGGATGCTCATAGGTGAGTCCTATTCTTGATGTCGGGGTCGCCGGGGCGGGGTCAGTGGAATTGCCGGAACCGATGTGACCATCCGGCTCGCGGAGCACCACCGCGGCGCCGGCGCAGTACCAGGGCCACTGCACCGCCCGCGACGATCAGCAGCAGCATGACCGCATGGGCGACCCCCAACGAGATCGCGAGCCCCGCCGGCAGAGCCAGTAGCGCAGCGACCGCACCGAGCTTGATCATCACGATCACCACCAGCCGGCGACGGCTGCGGCTCCATCGCGGTGAGCCGGGAGCGCGCTCCGGGGTATTCGTCTGGTTTTGGTGGGGTGGTGTCGCCACGGGCACTTCCTTCAGAGGACGCGGTGTGATCCCGACGCCGGACAGTTTACGAGACACTGTGTATCTGCCAAGCGCACTATGTCTCGATAGAGTTCATCGTGTATCGTTGCCTCGTGCCGAAGTTGTGGAGCGAGACCATCGACGCGCATCGGCGCGAGGTCGGGGACGCGATCCTGGACACCACGGCAGCGCTGGTGATCGAGGGCGGCCTGCGGGCGGTGACGATGTCGCAGATCGCCGAGCAGACCGGCATCGGGCGCGCGACCCTGTACAAGTACTTTCCCGATGTCGAAGCGATTCTGGTCGCCTGGCACGCCCGTCATGCCGCCCTGCACCTCGAGCACCTGACCGCCATCCGCGATCAGGCCGGAGATCCCCGTCAGCGCCTCGAAGCTGTCCTCACCGCCTGGGCCCAGATCGTTTATGGGATCGCGCATCAATCTCACGGCGCAGAACTCAGCGTTCTCCTGCACCGCGAGGAGCACGTCGCCCACAGCGAACAGCAACTCCACAACCTGATCCGCGACGTCCTGAGCGACGCAGCCGAAGCCGGCAGCATTCGGAACGATGTACGACCAGATGAGCTGGCCACCTACTGCCGCCACGCTCTCAACGCAGCCGGCAGCCTGCCCTCCCAAGCCGCGGTCAAACGGCTAATCACGCTCACCCTGACCTCACTGCATCCCCCACAGCAGACACAAGACAACCGCTAGGTCGCAGCCGAGCACGCCGAAGACCAGCCGGCGGGACTCAGCTCCCATGTTCGCGAACCACCGTGGTCGTCGCCCAGATAGCGACACGGCTTATAGGACCATCTTGGCTTTCCACGCGATAGAAGCGCACATCCTCGACCGGATCACAGCGACCGCTAACAGCTACCTCACCGGCGTTTGCTTGATGCCCTAGCAAACTCTAGCGGTGGTCCGCATCATCGATCGAGTTGTCCACAGGCGGATTTTGCAAACCACCGAGGTCCCCTACGTTGAGCTTCACGTACTACGCGCATCACTAAGGGGACCGCCGATGGCATTTGCGAAGGACCAATGGACTCGGCCGGTGAAGCGACCGGACGGGTCAGTGGAACGGGTGCGAAACGAGAAACGCTGGGGCCGAGGCAAGCGCTGGCTAGCGGTTTGGCTGGATCCCAGAGGCGACGAGAGGTCGAAGGCGTGCGCGACGAAGACGGAGGCCGTTCGCTACGGCGCGGCGATGGAAACCGACCGGGACCGCGGCGACTACCTCGATCCACACTCGGGCAAGATCCGACTCGATGAGCTCGGCCCAAGATGGCTGAAATCCCGCTCGGTCGACCCGTCCACATACCTCATCTACGAGACCAAGTGGCGGCTGCACGTCGCGCCGGCTTTCGGGGACCGGCAGGTGAAGAGCATCAGGCCGTCGGAGATCGCTGTCTGGCTAACAGAGCTGGGTGGCCGGCTCAGTCCGGCCACCGCAAGGCTCGCGTATCTGGTCCTCTACGGGTGTCTCGAGCTCGCGGTCGCCGACGAACGCATCAAGCGCAACCCGGCAAAGTCGTCCATCGTCAAACCTCCATCCGATTCTCGGCCGAACATCGTGGCCTGGTCCGACGAGACTGTCGGAACGATCATCCGCGAGCATCCAGACGAATTCCAGCTGATTCCACTCATCGGAGCAGCCTGCGGCTTGCGGCAAGGCGAGATCTTCGGTCTGTCCCCTGATGACTTCGACTTCGAAGAGGGCACAATCAAGGTTCGGCGGCAGCTGAAGCGGATCGGAAAAGAATACGTCTTCAGTCTGCCGAAGAGTGACCAGGAACGCTTTGTTCCAATGCCTCCATTAGTTGCTCAGAAGGTCAACGAGCATTTCGAACGATTCAGCGTCTTGAGCTGCACTCTGCCCTGGGAACGTGTCGACGGCGAACCGATTACCGTCAGCCTTCTCTTTCAGTGGCGAGACGGCCGGCACATTCGCGCTCGCACCTACGACACTGCAATCTGGAGACCAGCTCTGGCTGTCGCCGACGTCATTTCGAAGCCGGTCATGGACGGGCGTAGCCGGATGCGCTACAAAGGTGGCAACCGCAGAACCGGGATGCACGCGCTTCGCCATTACTACGCCAGCGTAACGCTTGCTGACGGAGTCAACGTCAAGGAGCTCGCCGAGTACCTTGGCCATCACGACGCAGGCTTCACACTTCGCCTCTATGCCCATCTGCTGCCAACGTCACACGCCCGTGCTCGCTCGGTCATCGAGCAGCGGCTGGCCAAGCTCAGCCTGCTGCCGACGGAGCAGCCACGGAGCAAAGACGATCAGACGGCAGCCTAACAGGCGACTCGAACCTCTATCCTGGCCCGTTTCACAGACGGTCACAGGTCGGGATCCTCCTTTAGATCAAGCCGATCCAGCTGATCGTGGGTCTACCGATCGACCTGCCTGGCGGAGGGTAGGAGAGCCAGTCCCAGGAAGACGTCTCCCTTTTGCGGTCACTCCCGATGCTCGACGCTGGCGGTGAAACCGAAAAGGGAGAACCTCTGTGACTACCTCGCGGTCATACGCCTTCGCAAGTGGCGATCGCGTGGACCCTGCGCAATGCCACGGTGACGTCGCCGATCATCGGCGCCCGGACGCTGGGGCATCTCGAGGACAACCTCGGTGCCCTGGATGTGACGTTCACCGAGCAGGACGTGCAGGACCTGGAGCAGGCGAGCGCGATCGAACTCGGCTTCCCGCACGACTTCCTCAATCGCCCGATGACCCGAAGCGTCACGATGGGCGACCTCCGGATCGAGCCGGCCCCGTCCCCTCGCTGACGCCACGGCGCTCAGGAAGCCCCACTGCTTGATCGCCCCGGAGTCGTCGGCACCGCGCCCCCGCGATCGGTGGACGCGGGCTCGGCTCCATCGGTGGGGGTGAGGTCGCCGAGGTCTGCGTCCCAGTCGTCTTCGTCGCCCGCCGTCGCTTCGTTGCGGCGGGCGATGCGGAGGAAGGCGATGATCAGCAGGATCGGTCCGAGGAACATCGCCAGCTCGGGCACTCCGCCCATGTGCAGGGTGATCATGACGCCGTCACCAGGGCGATCCCGCCGGCGGTGAAGGCGACCATCGCCGCGAGCATCGGGTACTGCGCGCGCCGCAACTGCCGGCGGCGGAACAGCTGAGCGGCGCGATCGTGAGCGGCCACCACCCCGAGTACGTGGCCGAGCACGATCGCGCCGATCTGCACCGCTGCGATCAGACCAGTACCCAGGAAGGAGTAATCGATGCCCGTCCCGTTGGTCCCGAGCAGATCCCAGCCGCGACCGAACGGGTCCGACGCCAGCAGAACGCCTTCCTGGCCCTGGAACAAGGCGAACGAGAAGTAGTGCGCCACGGCGTACCCGATCGCGATCGGAACCAGCGAGTGCACGAACGCGCCGGGCAGGCCTGCGTTGCCGACAGCACCTGGCCGCACCATCGAAATACCGGTGGAGCGCGCCGCCAGGAGGAACAGACCGGACACCAGCGCGACTGCCGTCAGGAGGCCCAGGGTGTAGACGACGAGGTGGCCGGTATGGCTGAGCTGGGCGGTCAGGTTGGTCCAGGCGGACCATCTGCTGATGCCGTCGAAGGCGGTCGATCCGAGCAGCAGGCAGAGGAGTCCGACGATTCCCGGCTCCTGCGGGATCGTGGCCAGCCCGGCCAGCGGGTTGCGTAGTACGAGCTGGTGCTGATCGTTGCGGCCGAAGAGGCTCAGCTTCGCCAGTACCTCGGCGTACACCTCGAAGCTGTCGCCGATGCTGAACCAGCGCGGACCGTAGAGGATGCCGGCGGCAACGTTCACCACGGCGTAGACGGTCACGAAGATCGCGACAATGAGCGGTTCGGAGCCTTCGGGGTGGGCCAGTTCGAGCCAGAGGAATCCAGCGAGCCCGGCGACAGCCGGCCAGTAAGCGATGCCGCGCGGGAGTTGCCGGTACGACGTCCGCGGGATCGCCGCCGCGAGGGTGCGGAGCGGGTTCGCGAGTCGCCAGATCGGGCCGAAGACGAGCGAGAGCGGGATGATGCCGACCCAGATCCAGACGTAGAGCCAAGTCGGTGCCGGGTTCAACGATGGCTCACTGCTGCCGAACCAGGCGGACCCGATGAGTAGCGCGAACGCCGCCAGACCGACTGCCTTGAGGAGCCACCGGGTCGAGCGCGCATCGACGATCCGGGGCAGCGCCGGGACCGGCGTACCGGCTGTGAGTTCGAACCGCGGCCGGGACCAGAAGGCAGCGAGTGCGAAGAACGACACGGCGACCGCCGCGGCTGCGGAGTAGATCGCCAACCACAGCGGAACAGGCAGATCGCCCCGCCCGCCGATGCCGTGCATCGCGATCATCAGCGCCACGGACCCTCCGATCGATATATGACCGATCGAATGTAACACGCTCGATGTCACATAGCGAGAGTCAGCGAGTCAGGTACTGGCTGCGGTCGAAGTGCCTGGTCAGCTGGCGGAAGCGGAAGGTGAAGGAAGGCCAGAGGGTGGTGTTGCGACCCTCGGAATCGAGGTACCAGCTGGTGCAACCGCCGCGGGTCCAGATGGTGTTGCGCATCGAGGAGCGGACGCCGTCGACGAACTCGCGCTGGACCTCGGGGCGGACCTCGACCTCGCTGATTCCCTCGGCATCCATCGTCTTGAGGGCGTCCAGGATGTACGCGATCTGGGACTCGATCATGAAGACCATCGAGCTGTGACCGAGGCCGGTGTTCGGTCCGATCAGCAGGAAGAAGTTCGGGAAGCCGGCGACCGCCGTACCGAGATGCGCTTCCATCCCGTCACGCCAGGCCTCGCGTAGGGTCAGGCCGTCGCGGCCGTGCAGCATGTCCATCACCGGCAGGTCGGTGACCCGGAATCCGGTGCCGTAGATGATCGTGTCGACCTCGTGTTTCACCCCGTCCTCGGTGACGATCCCGGTCGGGGTGACCTCGTGGATCGCGTCGGTGACGACAGCCACGTTCGGCTGCGCGATGGCCGGGTAGTAGTCGTCCGAGATCAGCACCCGCTTGCAGCCGAGGGTGAAGTCGGGCGTCAGCTTGGCGCGCAACTCGGGGTCGCGGATCTGCTGGGCCAGATGGCGTTCGGCGATCCGCTGGCCCTGCTTCATGATCCCGGGCAGCTTGGCGAAACCCAGGACGAGCGACTCGCGGGACCAGTAGATCCCGGCGCGAACCGCCTTCTGTACCAGGGGAAACGCGCGGTAGACGGCCTTCTCGGCCTTCGTGATCTTGCGGTCGGGCCGCGGCATCACCCAGGGCGGCGTCCGCTGGAAGAGGTGCAGTTCCTCGACCTCGGGCTGGATCGCCGGCACGAACTGGATCGCGGACGCCCCGGTCCCGATCACCGCGACCTTGCGACCGCTCAGGTCGAGCTCGTGGTTCCACTCCGCCGAGTGGAAGACCTCGCCCTCGAACGACTCGATCCCCGGCAGTTTCGGGTACGACGGCTCAGCGAGCGGGCCCATCCCCGAGAGCAGGAGGTCCGCGGTGAAGTCGCCCTGGTTGGTGTGGATCAGCCAGTGCCCGTCGATCCAGTGGGCATCCTGGACCGCGTGGCCGAACCGGATGTGGGGACGGACCTGGAACCCGTCGGTGACATTGCGCAGGTAGGCCTCGATCTCCGGCTGCGGGGAGAACGTGGAGGTCCAGTCGGGGTTGGGCGCGAAGGAGAACGAGTACAGATGACTTGGCACATCACACCGGCAACCGGGATAGGTGTTGTCGCGCCACGTGCCGCCGACGTCCTCAGCCCGCTCGAGTACTACGAAGTCGTGGTAGCCGGCCTGCTTCAGCCGGACCGCCATCCCTATCCCGGCGAATCCCGTGCCGACCACCACGATCCGGCGGTGGGTGCTGTTCTCCTGCACGGCTGTCATTCGGGCCTCCGGGAGGTCGGTCGGCGATGAACTTACCCTCAGTAAGTTACTCGGGGTCAGTTAGAGTGTGCAAGTGACGTCCACCACCTCGCCCAGCTCAGCCGGCGACAGCGCAGTACCGGTGAAACGGCGGCGGGATCGGGCCGCTCGGGAGCGGGAGATCCTGGATGCGGCAGAGCGGATCTTCGGCGAGCGCGGCTACCAGGGCACCTCGATGGACGACATCGCGGCCGAGGTCGGAGTGTCGAAACCGCTGATCTACCAGTACTACGGGTCGAAGGACGGGTTGTTCCTCGCCTGTCTGTCGCGGCTGCGGGCGCAACTCCTGGAGGCCGTGTCGGACGCGGTCCTCGCGGCGGCGGATGCCGAGGCGGCGATGTATGCGGGGTTCGTGGCGTGGTTCGAGTTCCTCGACGAGCACCCGCGGGCGTGGGCAGTGATCGTCGACGAGGGGATGCTCGCGGCGGGTCCCGCGGCGCAGGCGGCCGACGAGGTCCGCGCCGATTTCGTCGGCCTGATCGCGATGATGGTCCGCCTCAACCTGCCGCCGGATCGCGAGACCGACGAGGAGGAGATCCAGATCGTCGCCCAGACCATCTCCGGCGCCACCGAACGCCTGGCGGTCTGGCGCACCCAGAACGGCGGCACCCCCTCCCCCACCAAACTCGCCCAAACCCTCCAAACCCTCCTCTGGAACGGCCTCCACACCCTCCGCGGTTGAGCGGACGCGCACCACTCACTAACCCCGCCCAGCGGGGAGGTTCACGCTCAGTCGCATGGCGTGACGCCTCATCCCAGCGTGTTGGTGAGTGCTGCAGGTCCGGCCGTCCAAGCGGCGGGAAAGTGTTTGGGGGTGCAGGCAGGCGTGATGTGATCGGGGAATGGGTGTTGTGCGGGTGCCGCCGACGGCGATGGTGTTGGGCGGGGTGGTATCCGTTCAGTTCGGCGGCGCGCTGGCGTCGAAGCTGATCGAGCGGATCGGTGCCGCGGGCACCGTTTCCCTCCGGCTCGCCCTGGCGGTCCCGATCCTGCTCCTGATCGCCCGCCCCAGTCTCCGCAAACGCACCCGACGAGACCTCCTCGCAGTAGTTGCCTTCGGCACCGTACTCGGCCTGATGAACCTCTCGTTCTACCTCGCCCTCGAGCGCCTACCGCTTGGAGTCGCGGTGACGATCGAATTCATCGGCCCGCTAGGTCTAGCGGCGGCGATGTCTCGCAAGCGTCGCGACCTGTTCTCCGTCGCCGGTGCGGCACTCGGAGTAGTCCTCGTGAACGGGAACGAGCTCTCCGCGGTCAACTGGCTCGGAGTCGGATTCGCCGCCCTCGCCGGCGCCTTGTGGGCCTGCTACATCCTGCTCAGCGCGGAAACCGGACGACGCTTCGCCCAACTCGACGGCCTCGCCCTCTCCATGGTGGTCGCCACCGCGATCACCCTCCCGGCCGGCGCCATCACCTCAGGGAGCGACATCCTGCACTGGGACGTTCTCGGCATCGGCCTCGCCATCGCGGTGCTGTCGTCCGTCCTCCCCTACTCGCTGGAGACGCTCGCCCTGCGCAACATGCGCCCCGCGGTCTTCGGCATCCTCATGAGCCTCGAACCAGCCGTCGCCGCCACCGCCGGATTCCTCATCCTGCGCCAGCACCTGGACGCGATACAGCTGCTCGGAATGGCCTGCGTGGTGGGCGCGTCAATCGCGATCACCCGGACCACGCGGTCGGAGGCGCCAGACATCTGACGGATGTCATGGGTACGTCGTGACGGCCGAACCAGGGGCGCGGCGCAGTACGGCAGCAAAGTACTGGGTATGACGACAACGACTGCGGTCACTCTCGAAGCAGTGACCAAGAGGTACGGCGCAGTGCAGGCCGTGGCCGGGGTGGACCTCACGATCCGGTCAGGCGAAGTGGTGGCGTTGCTGGGCCCGAACGGCGCCGGCAAGTCGACCACGATCGAGATGCTGCTCGGGCTGGTCCGGCCCGACCAGGGCAGCGTGACCGTGTACGGCGCGTCTCCCACCGAGGCGATCTCGGCCGGCCAGGTCGGCGTGATGCTGCAGAGCGGCGGCATCATCGAGGACGCCAAGGTCGGCGAGCTGGTCGATCTGGTCGCGGGGTTGCACAGCCACCCGATGCCGGTCACCGACGCGCTGCAGCGGGCCGGCATCGCCGACCTGGCCGGGCGCAAGATCAAGGGTCTGTCCGGCGGTCAGAAGCAGCGGGTGCGGTTCGCGATGGCGATCATCCCGCAGCCCGACCTGATCGTGCTGGACGAGCCGACCACCGGGATGGACGTCGAGGCGCGCCGGGACTTCTGGACCTCGATGCACGGCGAGACCGCCCGCGGCCGGACCGTGCTGTTCGCCACCCACTACCTGGAGGAGGCCGACGCGTACGCCGACCGCGTGGTGCTGATGCGGGACGGCAAGATCGTTGCCGACGGCACCGCCGCGCAGATCAAGGCGAGCGTGTCCGGCCGGACCATCCGGGCGACCGTGCCCGGCGCGGACCTGGCTGCCCTGGCGTCGCTCCCCGGAGTACGGAATGTGGAGACCCGCGGCGAGGTCGTGCTGCTGCAGTGCGCGGACTCCGACGACACCCTGCGGTACCTGCTGAGCAACACCCCCGCCCATGACATCGAGGTGACCTCGGCCGACCTCGAGGACGCAGTACTGGCGATCAGCGCCGGACGGGAGACCCTGGCATGAATCTCGACTACCTGCTGTTCGACGTCAAGCGCACGCTGCGCAACCGGCGGGTGCTGATCTTCTCGATCATCATGCCGCTGATCCTCTTCGTCATCTTCGGGATGAGCCTGAAGCAGTCCGACACCGAGGCCGGCATCTCCGCGATCGCCTATGTGATGGTCAGTATGGCGATGTTCGGCTCACTGTCCGCCGCGATGAGCAGCGGCGGCGTGATCGCGGCGGAACGCGACGGAGGCTGGAACCGCACGCTGCGGCTGACTCCGTTGAAGCCGTACGCCTACGTGGTCACCAAGGTGATTCTCTCGCTGCTGCTGGCGATCCCGCCGCTGCTGGTCGTGTTCGCCGCCGGGATGATCTTCGGCCATGTGCACCTCAGCGCCGCCCAGTGGGGATCGGTCGCGCTGGTGTCCTGGCTCGGCGCGCTGCCGTTCGCCGGTCTCGGCCTGCTGATCGGGTACGTCGCCAAGCCGGACAGCGTGCAGCCGATCACCGGCCTCACCACGATCCTCATCGCGGCCTTCGGTGGACTCTGGCTGCCGGTCGACCAGATGCCGTCCTTCATGAAGCATGTGGCCGAGCTGACCCCGGCGTACTGGACCGGGCAGAGCTCCCGGAGCGCGCTGTCGCAGAGCGGTCTCGACGGGCACGCACTGCTGGTCGTGCTCGGTTGGACCGTCGTCCTCGGCTTCATCGCCCTGCGCCGCTTCCGCGCGGACACCGCCCGCGCCTGACCGTGCCTTTCCTGACCGTGCCTTTCCTGACCGCGCCTGAGCTGACCGGATAGCGTGACAACTGTGACGAGAACGCCAACCCCGCTGGACTCGCTGACCTCCGGTGACCGGAGCCGGCCCGGCCGGTGGGGTTGGCTCGCGGCCGGAATCTGGCTCTTTTATCTCGGCGGTCCGCTGCGCGAGATCTACAGGGAAAGCGACGGCGTGGCCCGGGTGGTCGGCCTCGCAGCCCTCTTCGTCTTCGCGATGGCCTATCTGGCCTTCTTCGGCATCCGGCGGATCGCACTGACAACCGGCGGGGTGACGCGGCCGAACTGGCAGCGGCTGGCCTATCCGGGCGTGATGCTGGTGCTCGCCGCGCTCATGCTTCCGGCCGCCGGCCAGCAGGCGTTGACGACGCTGGTCTACATCACCGCGATCAGCATGATCTCGCTCGACCTCCCGATCGCCGTCACGCTCACCGTGCTGCTGCTGGTCGGCGCCGAACTGTCGATGCGGGTGGTGCCGGGATGGACAGAGGACAACAGCTTCGGGTTCGCGATCTTCCTCAGCGCGCTGGCCGTGTTCGGGATCCGCCGGTCGATCCAGCGCGGTATGGAGTTGTCCGTCGCCCGCCAGGACATGGCCGAGCTGGCTGTGCAGGAGGAGCGGAACCGGTTCGCTCGGGATCTGCACGACATCCTCGGGCACTCGCTGACGGTGATCACGGTGAAAGCCGAGTTGGCCGGCCGGTTGATCTCGGTCAACCCCGAGAAGGCCGCCACCGAGGTTGCCGATGTGGAACAACTCGCGCGGGCGGCGTTGGCCGACGTACGGGCTGCTGTTGCCGGGTATCGCGAGCTGAGTCTGGCAGGCGAACTGGTGGCCGCACGGGCCGCGTTGGTGGCGGCCGGGATCAAGCCGGACCTGCCGACGGTGGTTGACGAGGTGCCTGAGGAGAATCGCGAGTTGTTCGCTTGGGTGGTTCGCGAGGGCGTGACCAACGTCGTACGGCACTCCGGCGCCCGGCGGTGCACGATCCGGCTCGGCGCGCGGTCGATCGAGGTGCTCGACGACGGGAAGGGGCCGACGCCGGGCGGAGGTACCTCCGGCCACGGTCTGGTCGGGTTACGCGAGCGTGCCGATCTTGCGGGCGCTCGGCTTCAGGTCGGGACCGCGCCGGACGGTGGGTTCCGACTGGCTGTCAAGGTGGGTCCGTGAACATCCGACTACTGATCGCGGACGACCAGGCCTTGGTCCGGGGAGCCCTTGCGGCGTTGCTCGACCTGGAACCCGATCTCGAGGTGGTCTCCGAGGTCGGTCGCGGCGACGAGGTCGTCGACGCAGCCCGTACTACGAAGCCGGATGTGGCTCTGCTGGACGTGGAGATGCCCGGACTGGATGGGATCGAGGCAGCCACGGCACTGCGATCTTTGCTACCCGGGGTTCGGGTGTTGATGGTGACGACGTTCGGCCGGCCTGGGTATCTGCGGCGGGCGATGGAGGCGGGGGCTGCGGGATTCGTGGTCAAGGACACCCCGGCTGCTCAGTTGGCAGACGCAGTACGGCGGGTTCATCAGGGGCTGCGGGTGGTCGATCCGTCACTCGCTGCTGAGACTCTGGTCGCTGGTACGAGTCCCCTGACCGCGCGGGAGTCCGACGTACTGCGCGCTGCCCGCGATGGTGGAACTGTTGCGGATATCGCCAAGGAGTTGGTTCTGTCCGAAGGCACTGTGCGCAACCACTTGTCGGCTGCGATCGGGAAGACTGGTGCGCGGACCCGGGCCGAAGCTGCCCGGATAGCCCTCGACAACGGCTGGCTGTAAGGGCAGGGTGTTCGGAGGGGCAGGGTGTTCGGAGGGGAAGGGGGTCTGGGATGTCCGTGGAGAGGTTCAGTCCCAAGGGACGGTTGGCGGATACCGGGGAAGGGATCACGGGGGACGAGCTGCAACTGGCAGCCAGGAACCACGGGATGCCGCTGGAAGCGCTGCGCTACGAGCTGACGCCGCCGGGGTTGCACTACGTGCTGGTGCACTACGACATCCCGCTGACGAACGCGGCTTCGTGGACGCTGACCGTCGATGGTTGCGTTGAGCAACCGTTGGCGTTCGGGCTGACCGAGTTGCGGGCGATGGGACGCGAGACCGTGCGCGTCACTCTTGAGTGCGCCGGGAACGGCCGGGCCACGTTGCATCCGCGGCCGATCAGTCAGCCGTGGGTGATGGAGGCCGTTGGGACCGCGGAGTGGACCGGCGTACCGCTCGCTGATCTGTTGAGCGCTGCGGGGGTCCGGTCGGATGCCGTCGATGTGGTGTTCACCGGGGCGGATCATGGGATGGAGCGCGGGGTCGAGCAGGACTACCAGCGTGGGTTGACGCTTGCTGAGGCGCTCGATGCTGATGCCATCGTGGCGTGGGAGATGAACGGGTATCCGCTGCCGCCACAGCACGGGTATCCGCTGCGGCTCGTCGTACCTGGCTGGTACGGCATGGCGAGCGTCAAGTGGTTGCGTTCGATCGAGCTGATCGACCACTCTTTCACCGGTTTCCAGAACGCAGTCGCGTATCGGTTCCGGCGGGAGGCGGGCGAAGATGGTGAGGCGGTGACGCGGATCGAGCCGCGGGCGTTGCTGATCCCGCCCGGTCATCCGGACTTCATGAGCCGCCACCGATTCGTTGCCGCGGGCACCGTCACGCTGCAGGGCCGGGCGTGGTCCGGCTGGGCCCCGATCGAACGCGTCGAGGTTTCGGTCGACGCCGGCGCCAGCTGGCAGGACGCCAAACTCGATGCCACTGGCAACGACGATCTCGCCTGGCGAGGCTTCTCGTTCGACTGGGACGCGCAGCCTGGTGAGCACGTCCTCACGGTCCGTGCATACGACGAGAGCGGACGCGCGCAACCCGTGGAAGCCCCGTGGAACCGCGGCGGCTTCGCCAATAACAGCGCCCAGCGCATCACCGTGCTCGTGCAATAGTCCCCGCGTGTCGTTGCTGGCTCTCGCGGTTGGCAGTCACATCATGGAAGTGGGCACGCACGATTCTCACTCCAGGAGACACGGGCGATGAACGGTACCGAGATCCACCTGCACGCAAGGATCTTCCGCACCGGCAACGAGTGGTACGCCGACATCGACGACCAAGGCGACCCCCAACCCGACGACCCGTACTGGTACGGCCACTACAACTCCCAAAGAGCCGCCATAGACGCCGCCTGCGCCCGCATAGCCGCCCTCCACCTCCACAACGCCGAACGCCTCAGCACCAAACTATTGCCAACAGCAATCACTTCAGCCTGACCTCGTATCGCGCTCCTATCGTGGGTCGCGGCTCAATCAACAGCTGTGGTACCGAAGGCATTGGTAGCGGCGTCATCGGGCCGGTTGATGGGTGTGCCGCGACGACGGAACGCCGCCTGATCAGGCGCCGCGGCGTTCGATTGGCTCTGTTGGTTTTAGGGGTGGGGTGGTTAGGCAGACGACCCAGCCGCGGTGCTGGAGGTCGCCGGCCAGTGGCAGCTGGGTTCCTACTTCTAGGGCCACGGGCTCGAACGGTTCGACCACCAGGCGCCAGGTTTGGTCGTCCACCTTGAGGAACAGCCGTGGGTCAGTGGGTTCGTCGTCGGTCCGCGATAGCTGGATCTCGACCACGGTTGCCGTCGCGGCGACCGATTGGATCTGCGCGAGTGCGCGGCGCGCGTCCCGTGGGTAGCGGACGGTCGCCAGGAGTGGCCAGGCAACCAGGGCGCCGCTCGCCAGGCTGATCCCGAAGACGATCAGATAGTCGGTCCACGGGTTGCTCCAGTCCATGGTGGTGGAGAAGACGTTTGCTGGGTTGCCTTCGCCCATGATCGTGAGGGGAAGCAAGGTGAGTCCGAGGACTACTGCCAGTGCCCCGCAAGCGATCTTGATGCGGTCCGCCAGCACGCCGCGCCGGACTCGGCGGAGCGCTCGGGGAATGTCCGCGGCGGCGACGACCTGCAGGCCGTGGCCTCCGAGGCGGCGCCACCAGGGACGCTTCTCGACAAGGAACCTCGCCGGGTAGCAGGCGAATCCCGCGATGGCGGCGTCCAGTTCCGGGGTGTCCCAGAGGATGCTCGGGCGGGTGAACCAGCCGATCAGCACCAGCAGGCCGCAGACCGAGCCGAAGAACGCCAGGAGCACTGCGAGCTGGCGCCCATGCAGGTAGTAGTCGTCCACCTACATCGTCATCCCGTACATGCCAGCAGTATGCGGTCCCCCAGGGCCGCTCGCCCGAGGCGTGCCGGTTGTGGCTCCGGATCTGTCGAACGAACTGGCCGACACCCTCATCCGGTGTAGCGAAGGACAGGAGGTAGTCGCCACGCACTTGCTAGGTCTGCCTCAGCGTCATCTCTGTAACGCCCACGCCGGCGACATCCTCCTGTCGTTCGCTACATCGCCACCCCTTGGCACTCCCGCCAGCGGGCGCACGAGCCACCAACGGATCCCGATCCCGCCGTGCACCGCGGGCTATTCGGGTTCGTTAGCGGCGTCTCCGCCAATGTGGTACCGCGTGGTGATGCCTTCGTACATGAGGTGGGTCATTAGGCCTTGGGAGGCGTGGGGGAGGTTGTGGCAGTGGTCCATCCAGATGCCGGGGTTGTCGGCCAGGAAGGCTATTTCGTAGGTTTCGTCGTCGCCGACCTCGAGGGTGTCCACCCACCACGGGGAGCCGGTTGAGGGGACGCCGTTGCGGGAGAGGACTACTGCGTGGTGGCCGTGGAGGTGCATTGGATGTGCTTGGCCGGACGAGTTGCTGATCGTCATCCGGACCACGTCCCCTTCGGCGACCATGTACATCGGTACGTCCGGGAACTTGTGCCCGTTGATCGTCCACCAAAGCCCCGGTATTCCGTCCAGGAATCCCGGTCGCCGTCCGATCCGGTACTCGAAGACACGGTTGGCCTTCGACGGATCCAGCCCGAGCGGAGCCGCCGTACCGTAGCTCAGTAGGTCCAAAGTCTCAGCAGATAAGGCATCTCCAGGCGGTTCGGACCCAGGCGGCCCGATCGCGAGCGACACCGCAGCGGAGCCCGCGTCCAACCGCAGCGCCCCAGAGGTCGGCACAGTCACGTCGAGATCCACTCGGGCACCAGCAGCCAGCGGAAAGGCCGCACTCACAGGCGTCGGCCCGTGCAGATCGCGGCCATCGACCGCGACGACCTTGTACTGCGCGCCCACGATCCCCACCCGCACGATCGCGTTGTCGGTGTTGATCACCCGCACGCGCAACCGGGTCCCCGCAGGCACATCCGCACGCTGCGACCCGGTCCGCCCGTTGATCGTGCGCCGATCGTCATAGGTGTGGATCGCCGCAACCAGATCCCTCGGCAAAACGGCCGCCGGCGAGATCACGATCGTCCCGAACAACCCGCCGCGCACTTCCTCACTCGACACCTGATGCGAGTGATACCAGTACGTCCCCACCTGATCCGCCCGGAACCGATAAACGTGCTTCCCACCAACCCGTACGGCGTCCTGCGTGACCCCGGCGACTCCATCTTCCGCGTTCGGTACGTCGATCCCGTGCCAATGCAAGGTGGCTCCGTCGGGTACCGACTCGTTCACCAACGTCACCTGGACCAGATCGCCAACGGACGCCCGGATGAGAGGTCCCGGCGAGGTCCCGTTCAGCGTGTAGCCGTCCACCGATTCCCCGCTGGCTAAAGTGAACTTCTGCTTCCGAGCGACCAGAGTCACCGCGACATCCGGAGTACCGGTGGTAGGTCCGGTCAAGTCCGCGACGCTCTTGCCAGCGCCGTGATGACCGGCGTGTTCTGCGGAGGTCGGCCCGCCGCCGAAGTCGGCGTACCCCATTTCTGTGGCCGAGTAGTCGTCCGGGACGAGGCTGGTCGCCCAGAGATAGGCCAGTGGTACGAGGACCACCAGCGCTATCCCTAGGGCGACCAGCCGGCCCCGGAGCCGGCCTTTCCGGTCAGCCACTGGTCGCAGGTTGAGCGGCCGGCTGGATGGCTCGGCGACTGGCGGCGCCGGCGATCCCGGCGATTGCGAGGCCGTTGATGCCATGCAGTACGCCGAGCGCCGGGGTCCCGAAGGAGACCACCGCCAGCAGGAACTGCACGACCACCAGGCCGAGCACGATCGCGGCGAGCATCCGGCCGCCGGGTACATCAGTCAGGAACGCCACGATCAGGAAGATCAGCGCGAGCAACCCGATCGCAGTACCGGCGATGCTGTGATAGCTCTGGCCGAAGTTGCTGTAGTCGGCCCCGATGCTCGCCCCGTCGTCAGCGTCCTTGGCGATGGTGAACCCGGCCAGCGCGATCGATGCAATCTGGAGCACCACTGCCAGGGCTATCAGGGACGCGATCGCGCGGTAGGCCGTCCTCATGCCCGACGCTCCCGGCGACGGTTCTTCACGATCACGACAGCCGCGATGATCAGCAGTAGCGGCAGTACCGGCGGGTGCCCGCCACCGACCGTGCAAGCGATCGACGCCACGATGCCGAGCACCGCGAGCGCGATCAGGACCGGGAGCGGGATCCGCCCGAACGGCCCTTTCCGCTGAGCCCAAGGCGCGCCACCCCAAGGCCCCTGACCACCCCGACCGCCCGGCCCGCTTCGGCCAGGTCCACCCCGGCCACCCGGTCCGCCTGAGCCACCCGAGCCGCCTGATCCCCCCGGTCCGCCTTGGCCGCTGCCGGACTGGTCCTCCGGCGCGGTCCAGGGCGGCCGAGCCCAGCCGAACGGCCCGGCCCAGACGTCCTCGGCGGCACCTTCAGCCGCGGCCCCTTCTTCCCCGGGGAGATCAGCGAACACCGCCGCCAACTCGGCCTCGGTCTTCGCCTGCAGCGCGTCACCCACCCGCTCGGTGTGCTCCTCGGCAGTGAGCCGCCCCGCCTCGTAATGAGCACCCAGACGCTTGACCGCGTCCTCCCGCTCCTGATCTCCGATCCGGATCCGCCCGCCCGGCCTCTCGTCGTACTCGTTCCCGCTCATGACACTCCTCGATGGTCGCAACTTCCGATGCCACCGATCGTGTCGTCGAGACCCCCTCCGCCGCGTCGCCTCGACGGCTACACCTGACCTACTCCCCCCGGCGCATCGACCCCCGGCGGCGCAGTACGACGTACTCCCCCGGGCGTAGACGCAGCCAGGGCCCGGACCAGGGTCTACCCCCGGTCCGGGCCCTCTACAGCCGTGATGTCAGGACGCCGCCGAGAGGATCTGGTTGACGTCGTCGTTGGCCTTGATCAGCGAGGAGGGGTCTGATTCGAAGCCCATCACGGACTCCATCGCCGGCGTCATGACAGCGGAGACGTCGGCGGCGTTGGGGTTGGCGGGGTAGGGGAAGACGTTGCCTGCCTCGACGGGTTCGAGGAAGGGAGTGATGTCCCAGCCGGCCTTCGTAAAGGCCGCTTCGGCAGTTGGCATGCTCGCCGCGACCGCAGGGAAGACGACCGCGGACTTGGCGACGATGTCCTGGGCCGTCTGCGAACCGAGGAACTTCACCCAGGCCCAGGACGCTTCGCTGCGGGTGGTACCGGCCCAGATGGTGTCGGCGAGGCCGTTCATCATCGACATGACCTTGCCGTTGGGGCCTTGCGGGAGCCGGGCCAGCTTGGTCTTGACCGACTTCAGGTTGGCATAGGTTCCCAACATCCAGGAGCCGTTCGGCGTCATCGCATACTTGCCCGCACCGAAGGCGCTGGTCTGGTCGACGCCGGACGTCGCCTGCGCCAGGGTCGGCATGTATCCCTTGGTGGTCAGGCCGCGCCACCAGCCGATCGTCTCGGTGAACTTGGGATCACCGTAGAAGAACTTGGTTCCCCACGGCTGCCCCTCGGAGTACACCCAGCCGTTGGTGGCGGCGAACCAGCTCCAGCTCGTCTGGCCGTCCGCGCCACCGGCACCGTCCGACCCGAGTCCGAAGACCTTGATGTTGCCCTTGTCGAAGCCCGGCTGGTCGCCGCGGCGGCCCTTGGAGTCGACGGTCAGCCGCGCCACGATCTGTTCGAAGGTGCCCCCGTCCTGCGGGTTCCACGTCATCGAGTTCATCTGCTCGGTGCTGATCCCGGCCGCATCGGTGAGCGCGCTGTTGTAGAAGTACACCTCGGTGTCAAAGTCCTTCGGCAGGCCGTACCGCTTGCCGTCGGCACCGATCCACCGATCCGCCAGACCCTTCTGGTAGATGTTCAGATCAACGTTGTCCTTGGCAACGTAATCGTCGATCGCCAGCACCTGGCCCTTGTCGGCGAACAGCGGGTACTTCGCCGAGTGCGAGGTGAACACGTCGGGCGCAGTACCGGAGATGAACCCGGTGACCAGCTTGTTCCAGTAATCGTCCCAGCCGTATTGCTCGAGCTTGACCTGGTACTGCGGGTTCTGCTGCTGGAATACCTTGGCGCACTCGGTGTACATCGGCAGCTGGGCCGAGTCCCACAGCCAGTAGATCACCTCACCGGCACCGCGGTTGGCAGCTCCGTTGTTGCACCCGGCAACCGCGGTCGCGGCCAGACCGGCCACCGCGCCCTTCAGCAATGTGCGTCGCGAAATCGTCATGTCGACCTCACTTGATCCCGGAGAAACCGATGGAGTTGGTGATCCGCTTGGCGAAGAGCAGGAACAGCAGGATCATCGGCAGCGCCGCGATCAGCGTAGCCGCCATCAGGCCGGCCCAGTCCGGACTGCCTTGCGGGGTCTGCGACTTGAAGATGCCGAGGGCAACCGTGAGGACGCGGACGTTGTCCTGCTGGCCGACCAGCAACGGCCAGAAGTAGTCGTTCCAGGCGGTGATGTAGGTCAGCACCCCCAGCGTGGCGATCGGCGCCGCGCTCATCGGGATGATCAGTCCGAAGAACCTCCGCCGGTGCCCGGCGCCGTCGATCATCGCCGCCTCCTCCAGTTCGCGGCTGATGCCGAGGAAGAACTGACGCAGGAAGAAGATCGCGAACGGGGTCATGAACGCGCTCGGCAGGATGATGCCGGCGAAGCTGTTCAGCAGCCCCAGGTTCTTGATCAGCACGAAGTTCGGCAGCGTGGTGAAGATCGGCGGCACCATCAGCGCGGCCAGGAACAACGCGAACACCTTGTCCCGGCCGGGCCAGCGCAGCCGGGCGAAGGCATACGCCGCCATCGCGCTGAAGAACACCTGGCAGACCGTGATCACGGTCGACACGATCAGCGAGTTGCGCAGGTAGAGCCAGAAGTTGACCGAGGCACCGGAACCGCCCTGCGCCATGGCCTCCTCGGTGGTGGCCAGGCCCAGCACCCGCTTGAAGGCGCCAAGGGTGGTCTCCACGGGCAGTAGCGAGTCCGGATGCCCAGCGAGTTGCGTGTTGTCCGACAGCGCAGTACGAAGCATCCAGTAGAACGGGATGAGCGTCAGCAGCATCAGCGCGATCAGGCAGATCCAGGCGACTACGCGTCCGGGGTTGAGTGTCCTTGTCATCCCAGATCACTATCCTTCGCCCGGAGCAACCGCATCTGCAGCAGCGCGACCACCGCGAGGATGGCGAACAGCACCATCGCCATCGCCGAGGCATAGCCGAAGTCGAAGCGGGTGAACGCACGCTCGTAGATGTAGTAGTAGATCACCCGGGTGGAGTTGACCGGACCACCCTGGGTTGTCACCGCGACGGTGTCGAAGATCTGGAACGACCCGATCATGGTGACCACCAGGACCATCGCCAGGACCGGTCGTAACAGCGGCAGCGTGATCCGCCAGAAGGTCCTCAGCTCACCGGCGCCGTCCACCTTGGCCGCCTCGTAGACGTACGTCGGAATCATCTGCAGGCCGGCGAACACCAGGAGCGCCGTGTAACCCATGTGCCGCCAGACGTTGATCCCGGCGATCGTCGGGATGCCCCAGATCGATTCGCCGAAGAACGCGATCGGGTCGATCCCGATCCAGCCCAGGAACTGGTTCACGATGCCGACCTGGAAGTCGAGCATCCAGTACCAGACCAGCGCGACCACGACGTTCGCCACCAGGTACGGCAGCAGCACCACCGCGCGAACCGTGATCGATTTGGTCAGCCGGTACATCAGCATCGCGATGCCGATCGCCAGGATCGTCTGCAGACCGATGTTGATCACCACGTACTCGAGCGTGACGACGAGCGCGTTCCAGAAGAAGCTGTCCTGCACCATCCGCTCGTAGTTGTCCAGGCCGTTGAACTGCGGCGGCGAAAGCAGGCTGTACTCGGTGAAACTGAGGTAGGCACCCCGCAACGTGGGCCAGATGTAGAACATCACGAAGCCCAGCGTCGCGGGGGCCAGGAAGATCATCGCGACCTTCAGATCCCCGTAACTTCGTCGTTTCCTCGGTGCGGGCGGCGCGCTTGTCGCGGCCGGCGCACTCGTCGTCGTCGTGGTCACGGGGCGGACTCCTTCTCAGTCGATGGCCAAAACGTCCAGCAGGATCGCGTTCTCGGGCCACTGCGCCGGGATCTGGACGCCGACAGCGGCGAGGGCGGCACCATTCATCTCCACCTGACCACCCTCGACCCACCAGGGCGCGGTCCGCGACTCCGGACCGGGTGTCGCCGTCTTGGAGACCCGGTACGTCCGCTCCGGGTCGAGCCCGGGCAGCCGGACCCGGCCGAGGTCGGAGGTGATCGACTGAGCCATCTGTACGGCGGAGTAGACCGCGCGCGAGCCGTCCTGCGCGACCACGCCGTGCAGCAGGAAGTCGTCCGAACCACGATCGGCACGAACCACCCGGCCGGTGTGCAGCAACGGCCGGAGTTCCTTGTGCAGCGCGACCCACCCTGCCAGTTCTTCACGCTCCTGCGGCGACGCCGCGCTGATGTCCCACTCGATCCCGAAGTGGCCGAACAGCGCGGTGGTCGCCCGGAAGGCGAGGCTCTGGGTCCGGCCGGTGGTGTGGGCCTTAGGCGGGCCGACGTGGCAGCCGATCAGCTCCGGCGGAAGCAACAACTGGGTCCAGCGCTGAATCTTCTGCCGCTCCAGCGCGTCGTTGCTGTCGCTACCCCAGACCCGGTCGGTGCGCTCCAGGATCGCGAGGTCGACCCGGGCACCGCCGGACGAGCAGGACTCGATCTCCAGGCTCGGGTGACGACGGCGCAGCTCGTCCAGCAGCCGGTAGATGGCGAGTGTCTGCTCGTGAATCCCCGCGGTCCCGGTCAACTGGTTGCCGGCATCAACGAAGTCGCGGTTGTGGTCCCACTTCAGGTAGCTGATGTCGTACTCGGTCAGCAGCGAGTCGAGCCGCTCGAGCAGGTAGTCGTAGGCCGCCGGGATCCCCAGGTTGAGCCCCTGCTGATGCCGCGCGGTCGGGGGCATCCGGTTGCCGGTGGCAAGGATCCATTCGGGGTGCTCGCGAGCAAGATCGGAGTCGGGGTTGACCATCTCCGGCTCGACCCAGATGCCGAACTGCAGGCCGAGTCCGGTGACGTGGTCCACCAGCGGGTGCAGGCCCTTCGGCCAGATGCCCTCGTCCACGTACCAGTCGCCGAGGCCGGCGTGGTCGTCCCGGCGGCCGCGGAACCAGCCGTCGTCGAGCACGAACCGCTCTGCGCCTACTTCAGCAGCCGCGTCGGCGAGCGCCTTGAGCTTGTCCAGGTCGAGGTCGAAGTAGACGGCTTCCCAGGTGTTCAGGACAACCGGTCGCGCGCTGTGCGGGTGAGTCGTCCTGGCACGCAGGAACTTGTGGAACCGCTCCGACAACTGATCCAGGCCCACGCCGTACGAGCCGTAGATCCACGGGGTGCTGTAGCTCCCTGCCGGCTGCAGACGACCTTCTCCAGGGAGGAGGAGCTCGCCGCCACCGATCACGGCGTACCCGCTCATGCCGCGTTCGGCGTACGAGCGGTGGTTGCCGCTCCAGGCGGTGTGCACGGCCCAGATCTCGCCGGTGCCGAAGTCGAAGTCGCGGGTTCCGGCGATCAGCAGCAGGGTGGCGTCGGCGCCGGTGCGGCCGCGGCGGTTGTCCCGGATGTGCGCGCCCTGGGTGAAGGCATGCCGCTGCGGGACCCGCTCGCCGATGTGGCGCCCGGTCATGTCGAGCAACTCGGTCGCCTCGGTCGGTACCGGCAGCGCGAGCACCAGCCCGTCCAGCGTGTACGGCGAGTCGCCGGTGTTGGTGAGATCCGCCTTGGCCCTGACCAGCCCGGAATCCGTCAGTTCGATGGTGAGGTGGATCTTCAAGCCGGCTTGGGAATCGGCCGCCTCGACCTCGACGGAATTGCCGTCCTGCCGCACATCGATCAGCTGGAACGACGCGGAGAAATCGTGGCCGTCGCGGTGACCGTTGAGCCCCGGAAGGCCGAACCAGCCGGCGGAGTACTCGGGAATGATCGCAACAGGCAAGTTGTCGTCCAGCCCGTTGCCGGCCTGGACCGCGCCGGCCCCACGCCTGAGCTCGATCAGCGCCGCCTCATCGAGGGCGCCCAGATCGGCTCCCCAGTGCAGCACCGACGGGAGGGCCGGACCGGAGCAGTCCAGCACGAGACTGACCCCCGCGGAGCGGAGCTGCAGCACCTTGATGTTCGACACTGTTGATTCACTCTGCCTTCTGATTGTTTTCAGGACGGAACTATTTACCTTGACAAACCAGATGTCAATGCTTCACGAAGTTAAGTAAGTACCCTAAGCCTCCGCCTCCCCCGTGCCCAGAGCCAGTCGGTATTGACAAAGTTTTCTGTCAATACGAGGGTGTTGCTTGTGAAGCTGTTGGAGGAGCCGGGTGAGGTGCGGGCGGCGCTGTCGCCGTTGCGGCGGCAGTTGCTTGAGTTGTTGCAGGAGCCGGCCTCGGGGACGCAGTTGGCGGCCGCGTTGGAGTTGCCTCGGCAGCGGGTGAACTACCACCTGCGGGAGCTCGAGAAGGCGGGGTTGGTGGAGCTCGTCGAGGAGCGGCAGCGACGAGGGTGCGTCGAGCGGATCCTGCGCGCCACATCCGGGGCGTTCGTGGTCGACCCCTCTGTGATGAGCAGTCGCGCGTTCACCAGCATCCATGACCAGTACGCCGCCGACCATCTGGTGGAAGTTGCCGCTGGCACCGTTCGGGACGTTGCCAGGATGCAGAGCAAGGCCGATGCCGCCGGCAAGCGTCTGCTCACGTTCACGCTCGAGGCGGAGGTCCGGTTCGCCGAGCCCGGTGACGTGCACCGCTTCACCGATGCGCTGACCGAGGCCGTCCGCCGGACGGTCGAGGAGTTCGACACCGAAGGCGGCCGCCCGTACCGGATTGTCGCCGCCGGTCACCCCACACCGCGTAGTACGGCCGCGACAGCAGAAACGACTGACACCGAGGGAACTGCCACTAAGGGAGAGGCGCCATGACCGAGGAGACTCCGCGGATCGCGGTGACTGTCGCCGCGCCGGTCGAGACTGTTTGGGCCGCGCTGCGCGACAAGGAGAAGATCCGGCACTGGCACGGCTGGGAGTACGAGGGAACGGAGGGCGGTCTGGACCAGGAGATCGACCTGATCTTCTTCACCGCGTTCACCGAGGACGCCGACGCCCTGACTCTCGAGCTCCAGGGTGGCGACCGGTTCGTGGTCGAGCCGGCCGACGGCGGTTCGAAGATCACCCTGACGCGCGCTCCGCACGGCGACGACCCTGAGTGGGATGCGTACTACGACGACATCACCGAGGGCTGGACCACCTTCATCCAGCAACTGCGCTTCGCGCTCGAGCATCACCCGGACGAGCCGCGCCGCACGCTGTTCTACTCGGGTGCGGGCGACCGCAGTACGGGTCCTGCCGAGCAGCTCGGACTCGCCGGGCTGGCGGAAGGAACGCAGTACGGGGTGGAACTGGTCGGCGAGCAGGCGACCGGGCGGGTCTGGTTCCGGTCCGAGCACCAGGTCGGGGTGACGGTCGACGGCTGGGGCGACGGCCTGCTGATCCTCAGCCACGTCGGCGTTTCCGAGCAGAAACCGCGCGGCGCGACGATGGCCGTGCTCACCCTGTACGGCGTGGACGACGCCGCGCGCGAGTCGATCGACAAGCGCTGGAGTGATTGGTGGTCGATGCGCTACCCGTCGCTCGAGGAGCCCGGCAAGGACTGACCTTGCCAGCACGGCTGACACGATGGTGACAAGGCGCAATCGTGTCAGTACTTTCGGTCTATCTTCCGGCGTTACCCGGGAGTACATTCTCGCTGCACGGTGACCACCACGGGGGTCCGCGTGGTCGCCACCTCCGGCGAGAGAGGCCTTCCGGTATGAATCCGCCCGGTAAGCGTTGGCGTCGTCTGTCCGCAGTGTTCACCTCCCTCCTTCTGGCAGCCGGCACGCTGGTCGCCACCACCCCCGCCGCCCACGCGGACGGCCCCGGCTCAGGTACGCCGTACGTCGTCACGGTCGGCGATTCCTACATTTCGGGCGAGGCCGGCCGCTGGGCCGGCAGCTCGAACAACTCCGAAGCTCCGGCGGACGCACTCGGTGCGCACGCCTACCACGACAATGCCGCGGGAACCGCCGAGGTGATCCCGCGGTGCCATCGCAGCAAGTCCGCCGAGGCCTACATCGGCGGTGCGGTCGGCGGACTGAACCTCGCCTGCTCTGGCGCCGAGACCGGCACCACCACGGGCGACAACTTCAAGCCCGGGCTCGACTTCTACGACGACGGCGCCGGTCACCTCGGCCAGGCGAAGCTGCTCCAGCAGTTCGCCGCGACCCACAACGTCAAGCAGGTGGTCGCCTCGATCGGAGGCAACGACTTCAACTTCGCGTCGATCGTGACGTCCTGCGTGACGGACTTCCTGCTGTCGCCGTCGTGGTTCCCGGACTACTGCAAGGACGACTCGTCGGTGGTCGCGAACTTCACCGCCGCCAACGTCACCGCCGTACGGGCGAAGGTCGCGACGTCGTTCCAGAACATTCGCACTGCGATGCGCAATGCCGGTTATGCCGACAACGCGTGGACCCTGGTGGTGCAAACGTATCCGTCACCGATCCCGGCAGGGAGCGGATTCCGGTACGGGCAGACCGGTTACACCCGGCAGAGCGTCGGCGGCTGCGGCTTCTGGAACGCCGACGCGGACTGGGCCAACAGCACCGCGCTGGCGACCATCAACAACACCGTCCGGGCCGCGATCGGCCAGTCCGGACTGACGAACACCCGCGTCCTCGAGCTGTCGTCAGCCTTCAACGGCCGACGCCTTTGCGAGAAGACTGTCGGCCTCTACGAAGAGGTCGGCCTCTCCTCGTGGACGCAACCGACCGCGGTCGACAAGACCGAATGGATCAACCAGATCCGCACCGTCACCACGATCGGCTCGAACTACTTCATCCAGGAATCCATCCACCCCAACTACTGGGGCCAGCTCGCCCTCCGCAACTGCGTCCGCCAGACCTACGACCTCAACCGAGGCGGCACCTGCACCATCTCCGGCACCGGCCTGGTCAACGGCGAACCCCGCATGACCCTCAACTAGTGGCCTGTGGTGGGAGTTGTTCGAGTGATTGCCGTGAGGTGCGTGCCTGGGCGCCGCAAGCGCCGAAGAACTCCCACCACAGGCCACCGAATACCTTGCGTCCGAAGGACCCGGGCCCGCCCGCCCTGAGGTCCTTCGGACGCAAGGAGCCTCAAGGGGTCTCTGCGGGTGCTGGGGCGAAGAGGAGGATCGCCGCAGCGATGGCGACGGCCAGAGCGGCGAGGACGAGGACACCGGCCGTGGTTGCCTGCAGCAACAAGGCACCTGCGCCGGCACCGGCGAACATCGCGAGGACCGAACCGAACCGGCGGTGTGGTTTGGCGTCCTTGCCGCCGCCAATGCGACCGTCCGCGGCCAGCCCCGTCAACGTCAGGGTGAGCACCGTGGTGGTCATGTCCCTCGGCGCCGCGCGGCGGACGGTCGCGTTCTGCGAGCCGAAACAGGTGGCCAGTATCAAGATCCAGACGTACAACGTTCCACCCGTCCGATGCAGCACACCCGTCCCCACCAGCAGCGCGACAACGGCAATCACCAAGGCCTGCGCCACGAACACGAACCCGAGCCACCGGTGCACCCTGTTCTCGAGAGCCCTCGCGGTCCGCCCCCCGATCAGCGAGCCGAGCAGGAACCCGACCAACGCGACCAGTGGCGCCGCGATGGTGAAGCCCGAATCCGGCGACAGCGCGAACCCCAGGAACACGACGTTCCCGGTCATGTTCGCCACAAAGGTATGGCCGAGTGCCAGATAACTGACCGCATCGACCAACCCTGTTGCCACTGTCAACGACAGGAACGCGGCTACTTCCCACCGCCGCCCGACTGGAACTGCCATGCCCACCAGCCTAAAGTCCACGGCGGCCCGGCAAAGCCCAGCCAGCAGGGGGTCTCCAGTCGTGCCTCCCGGAATTTCCATCACCGTTGGCATGAGGAGGTTTCACAGCGACGCCTACGGTGGAGGACGGCGCAAACGACCGGGAGGATGCGGATGGACGGCAAGACGGTTCTGATCACCGGGGCGACGGACGGCTTGGGGCGCGAGTTGGCCGTCCGGTTGGGTACTGCGGGCGCCCGCGTGCTCATCCACGGACGGGACCCCGAGCGCGCCGACCAGGTTCGGACCACCATCCTGGCCGCCGGCGGACCCGAACCCGAGGTCCTGCTTGCCGACCTGGCCAGCCTCCGGGAGGTCGACCGGCTCGCGGCCGGCGTCACCGGGAACGTCGACGTCCTCGTCAACAACGCAGGTATCGGCTTCGGCCGGCCCCAGGCTCCGAGGCAGCTGAGTGCCGACGGCATCGAACTGCGGTTCGCCGTCAACTACCTCGCCGGGTATCGGCTGACCCGTCTCCTCCTCCCCCGGGTGACCGAGCGGATCGTGAACGTGTCGTCGGCGGGTCAGCAGCCGATCGACTTCACCGATCCGATGCTGGACCACGGGTACGACGGGATCTCGGCGTACCGGCGGAGCAAACTCGCGCAGATCATGTTCACCATCGACCTGGCCGACGAGCTCGGCGCCGACGGGATCACGGTGAACTCCTTGCATCCAGCAACGTTCATGAACACCACGATGGTGACCTCAGGCGGCTACAACCCGATCAGTACCGTGGCCGAAGGCGCTGACGCGGCCCTCCGCCTCATCACCGCACCAGACCTCCCGACCGGCCGCTACTACAACGGCCTCCGCGAGGCCCGTGCCGACGCGCAGGCCTACGACGCGGATGCACGGAAACGCCTCAGGCACCTGTCGGACGACCTCATCGCCAGAACGCTTCGCTAGCACTCCGCCCGGGATCATCCCGGGGTCATCCTGGGGGCTGATGTCGCCCGGGCGGCTGGTGGCGACGCTGAGTTGGGCGTCACCTGGGGCGCCGCTGCTCATCGGAGAACGGTCATGACCAACGCGAACGCACAGACATATCAGAGCATCCTCGTCGGCCTGGCTGTGGTGGTTCTGGTGCTGGTCCAGCAGTTGCGGCGGCAGCCGGTGAAGACACAGGGCGCCAGGTTGATGGTGATCCTGGGCGGGATCGGACTGTTGGAGCTAGCGGGCTATCTGGCCGGCAACAATGGCACCAACCCCGATGGGACGACCATCAACAATCAGGTCGGCCCGGTGGGGTTCCTGTCGTTGGTCATCAGTCTGTGCCTCGCAGCCGTGCTGAGCTGGGCCCGGGCGGGCTCGGTGCATATCTGGGAGACCGACAGCGGCTGGATACGACAGGGCACGTGGATCACGGGTGCCTGGTGGCTGCTGTCGATTGGTAGCCACTTCGGTATCGAGGCGGTCGGCGCTCACATCGCAGGCAAGAACGTCAACGTCGGCGGGCTGGCCGGCGCGACCCTGGTGCTGTACCTCGCGATCTCATTGGGCATGCAGGCACCCCTGATCGCACGGCGCGCGGCTCGGGAAGTGGCTGCCCGCGAACAGCGCTGAGCATGCAGCCTCACCGATGGCGATTGACCGAAGACCCGGTTCGTGCCGTGCAGGGCGCGGCAGGATGGCACACTGAAACCGTGCTCGGCTTCGGTATCCTCCTCAGCCGGCTCGTCGCGGTCGTCGTTCTTGTCTTCATCGTGCTGACCGGCCAGTACATGCGCGAGAACCACGACGCCACTCTCACGGCCGTGGTGATCGCGCTGCTGGTGTGTGTCGGGCTGGGTGCGTTGTCGATCAGCTCCGGCAGCCACGACCCGGGCCTTGGACTGCCTCGTTCCGTGGAACTCGCGGGGCTGATCATTCTGGTGGTGTCCGGGTCCGCCCTGTGCGCGCTGGTTCCGGATGCCAGCCCGTTGCCGGTGCCGCTCGTTACCGCTTCGCTCGTGCCACGGGTGATCAGTCACCGCGTCACCGAGTATCTGCTGGTGCTCTGCTGCATGGTGGGCCCGTGGGTATCGGTCATCCGCTCCGACGTGCCGCTGTGGTGGGGGCTGGCCGCCGCTGCCGGCGTGATCACCACCTACCAACTCGGCCTGCGTGGTCGCGAACGTGCAGAACGCGCTGAGCACGCGGAGCTACTGCTGGCCAGAGAACAGGTCCTGATGGAGCAGCGGGAGCTCGCCGCGGCCGCCGCGGAGCGGGCCCGGATCGCTCGAGACCTGCACGACGTTCTGGCGCACACGCTTTCGGGCCTGTCGATCACCTTGCAGGGAGCCAGCGTGCTGTTCGGCGCCGGCCGCACCGACGAGGGCATTGGCCAGGTCGAGAGGTCCAAGGCGCTGGCCGCCGAAGGCCTGCTCGAAGCCAGACAAGCCCTCGCCGCGCTCGAACCGACCGAGGGCGCTCGAGCCGTCGACCTGGGACAGGCGCTGGACCGGATGGTCAGGGACCACCGCGTCATGACCGGCGTGCCGATCACCTTGGACTTCGACGACCGCTTGTCGACGCTGGACCCCAGGACGGTAGAGGTGACGCTGGCGGTGGTCCGCGAGGCTCTGACCAACACGATCCGCCACGCCCCGAAGGCGCCCGTTCAGCTCGCCGCTCGCCTGAGCAACGACAAACTGGAGGTCGTGGTGGCCAACGACGAAGGTCAGCCCTCTGCCCCGCCGAGCAAAGCAGGTATGGGGTTGCGGGGGATGCTGCATCGCGCGCAGGCGGCTGGTGGCGACATGGTCGCTGGACCTACTCCTACGGGGTGGGCAGTCGTCCTCAGCCTGCCGGCCCCTCCCGAACAGGCAGTGCAGCGGACCCGGCTGACCACCTTTCCCAATCAGCGACCCGGCACGCTCGGAGCCGCGTCGTGAATGCCCGAACGACCTCGGTCGTAGTCGCTGACGACCAGCGCGTCGTCCGCGACGGACTGGCCCTGATGCTCGATGTTCTGGACGGTATCGACGTGGTCGGCGTGGCCGCGGACGGCGCGGAAGCCGTCCAGCTGGTCAGCGACCTCCAACCAGACGTGCTGCTGGTGGATCTGCGGATGCCCGGTCTGGATGGCGTCACCGCCACCCGACAGGTCCGGGCCCTCGCATCCCCACCAGCAGTGGTGGTGCTGACCACCCTGGACGACCCCGAGTCGATCCTGGCCGCGCTGCAGGCCGGAGCCCTGGGATACCTGACCAAGGACGCTGACGCACACATCATCGGTGACGCCATCCACGCGGCGGCACAAGGTCGATCGCTGATGCCGGCCGGCATCCAAGAACGATTGCTGGCCGCAGTCGCGGGGGCCCAACGCCGCCCGGTCGAGTCGGCAGGACCTCAACCCGTTGGTGACCGCGGAACTGCCGGTCAGGTCGGCTCCGGCCTGACCGCGCGGGAGATCGAGGTTCTCGCGCTCATGGCGGCCGGCAGGTCCAATCGCGAGATTGCCCGCCGGCTCGTTGTTTCCGAAGCCACCGTGAAGACTCATGTCAGCCACCTGAAAGTGAAACTCGGCGCCGACGACCGCAGCCAGATGGTCGCCTACGCCTACCAGCACGGCCTGGCCTGATCACTCCGCCGAGATCGTCTGCCCGAGGTCCTACTCACCCCGAGGTCATCCTGGGCTCATCCCCCGGGACGATTCCGGAAGCTGTTGCCAACAGCAGCATGAAGTCATGACAACCACCGACTACGTCATCGACATCGCGCTGATCCTCCTGGTCATCCGGCAGCTGGTCCCACAGAGACTGCACCTGCGGTCCATTGTTCTGCCGCTCGGCCTGATCGCATTCGCCGGGACGAACTACCTGCGAAGCTTCCCGCTAGGCGGCAACGACCTGACCTTGATCGTGCTGCTGGTCCTCGTCGGCGTCGGCCTGGGCGTGGCCAGCGGATTCACCACTCAGGTATGGCGGAACGAGACCAGTCACACCATGTGTCAGGCCGGCATCGCCGCGGCCGGGCTATGGATCCTGGGCATGGGCTTCCGGCTCGCCTTCGGGATCTGGAGCACCCACGGCGGCCAGGAGTCGCTCGCCCGATTTTCGCTCAGCCACCAGATCACCTCCGGGCAGGCCTGGACCACGGCGCTGGTCCTGATGGCCTTCGGCCAGGTGATCGTGCGCGTCGTCATTCTGCAGATCCGCCGGCTCCGCCTCGAACTCCACAGCACTGCCCCAGCCATCGCCTGACCCCGGCCCGAGAACGCAAGAAGCCTCATGGCCGAACACCGGCCCGTATCCACACGGACCAGTGTTCGAACATGAGGCAAAGGGGTGGAGGTGGCGGGAATCGAACCCGCGTCCTTCAGCGTCGCTCCAAGACTTCTCCGGGCGCAGTCTGCAAAACGCTTTTCTCAGCCCCAGCACTCGTGCAGACACGTTGCTGACAGGCTCAGTCACTGTAAATGTCCCGCGTTAACCCCGTGACCGGGTTAACGAAGCAAGCTCCCTAGCTGAGGCCAGGAACCGGGTCGGAAGCACTCCCGGGCTGACCGCTTCTTTTAGCTCAGGCCGTCAGGCGGCGAGAGCGAAGCTACTGCGTGCACTAGGCTTGGCAGTTATTGTTTTCCAGAGATCGTTTACGAGCTAACCCTGGATCCTCGGCCCGCTTCTCTTGGAACGTACGTCCAAAGTCGAAACCGTTCACCCCCTGTTGAGTTTTCAATCCCCACGGCCGGCGGGCAGGCCCGTCAACCGCAGATCTCTCACACTATCAAGTCCAACAACCTCCCCGCACCTCAGATTCCCGCGGCGGCGGTCACGGAGTGTCAGCGGATCAGGCGAACGGCGAACGGGTAGCGGAATTCGGAGCCCACCAGGGCCGCCAGGCCGCCGATACCGGTCAGGACGAACCAGACCAGGCCGATGATCGGGAACAGGAACCCCGTGAAGCCCTCGGTGATCCCGGTGGCGATGCCGGCCAGGGCGAAGGCCGCGAGGGCGGTCAGCTGGAAGTTCAGCGCCTCGACCGCGTGCTTGCGGACGACCGGGTTCGACTTGCCCGCGGTCGCCACCATCAGCGCCGGGCCGACGAAGAACGTGGGATAGCCGAGCCAGTGAGAGACCATCCCCAGGCCACGGCCTCCGCCGTTGTACCCCTGGATCGGGGCCGGCCGGGTGAAGGCGACCGGCGCGTACGTCGGAACCGGGCGGGCCAGCAGGCCGTCGAAGGAGCCGTTCAGGTCGGACCGGGTCCGCGCCTTCAGGGCCAGCTCGAGACGAGTGTCGAACTCGAGGTGCGTCAGCCGGCCGTCGGCATACATTTCTTGCAGGATCTCGACCGCACGGTCCCGTTGGGCCGGCGTCACCAGCAGCTCTGAAGTGGACATGCCTCAACTGTGCTTGGCCCACCCGGCGGAACCCATCGGGTGACGCCCGGAGCAGCCCCTGACCGGCCCCTCAGTTACACGGCCCCTCAGCTGCGGCGGCGGTCGCTGAGTGCTCGCTGGGCCTCGCGGTTGGCCTGGCGCTCGGCGAGGGCGTGCCGCTTGTCGTAGTCCTTCTTGCCGCGGCCGGTGGCGAGCTCGACCTTCACGTACCCGTCCTTGAAGTACAGCGACAGCGGGATCAACGAGACCCCCTGCTGCTCGACCGCCTTGATCAGCTTCTGCATCTCGTCCTTGTGCAGCAGCAGCTTGCGGGTACGGCGCGGGTCGTGGTTGGTCCAGGTGCCGTGGGTGTACTCCGGGATGTGCATGTTCTGCAGCCACAGCTCGTTGCCCCGCACGGACGCGAAGGCGTCGACGAGGGAGGCCCGGCCCAGCCGCAGGGACTTCACCTCGGTCCCGGTCAGCACGAGCCCGGCCTCCACCACGTCGTCGATGTGGTAGTCGTGTCGCGCCTTGCGATTCTGCGCGATCGGCTTGTGGCCGGTCTGTTTCACCATCCGACCAGTATCTCAGACCACCTACAACCACTTCATCGGGTTAACCACGCGGCCGTCCTGGTAGACCATGAAGTGCAGGTGGCAGCCGGTCGAGTAGCCCGTGGTTCCGACGTACCCGATGATCTGGCCCTTCGCCACCCGCTGGCCGACGCGCGCCTTGTACTTCGACAGGTGGTTGTAGACCGAGGTGATCGAGTCGCCGTCGATGACCCCGTGCGAGATGAAGATCCGGTTGCCGTACCCGCCGTTGTAGTAGCGGTCCGTGACGACGCCACTCGCGGCGGCGCGGATCGGCGTACCGCAGCCGGCGCCGAAGTCGGTGCCGTCGTGCAGTTTCCAGTAGTGCAGGATCGGATGGAACCGCATCCCGTACGGCGAGGTGATGTACGTGTTGATCGGGAAGCTCAGCCCCGACGAGTTCCCCGGGTTGGTCGGCACGGTGCGCGGCGGCCGGTGCTCCTTCTTCGCCTTCGCCTTCTCGGCCGCCTCCGCGGCGGCCTTGCGCCGGGCGGCCGCGGCCTTCTCGGCCTTGGCCCGCGCGATCAGGATCTGCTCGACGCGGTTCCGCTCCGCCACCAGGGACTGGTAGTGCGCGAGCTCGGTGTTCTTGTCCTTCTCGGCGGCCTTGAACGCGACCATCCGCTCCGCCGCGACCTTGGCTGCCTCGGCCTTGTCCGCAGCCACCTGCAGTGTCAGCTTGGTGACTTCCTGGACCGTCCGCGCGGCCTCGGCCCGCTGGGCGGCGACCTGCCGCTCTGCTTCGGCCATCTTGGCCCGCTTGTTCGCCAGCTGCGCCTGCGCGTTGTTCAGGTTGGTGATCGTGGTGCCCTGGATGCCGAACACGTTGCGCTGGACCTGCATCCCGGTCGCGACGTCGGCAGGCGAAGCGCCTTGCAGCAAGATCGACAGCCCGACCAGCCGGTTCTGCTGCTGGTACGCCGACCGCACTGCCTGACCGGCCACCACCTGCTTCTCGGCGATCACCTGCTCGCCGGCGACGACGTCGGACATCGCCCCGTCGAGCGCCGCCTCAGCCGCCTTCAGTTTGCTCGCGGCAACCACATCCGCGGCCTTGGCGGCAGCCAGCTTGCCCTGCGCAACGGCGTACTTGGCCTGGGCGGCCTTGTACTGCGTTTCCGCCTGGTTGTAGGAGGCAACGGACTTGGACAGCTGGTCGACCGCCTGGTTCAGGTCGGTCTTGGACTGGCCGATCTCCGAGTCCAGCTGTTTCTTCTTGGCCTGGGGATCCGGTGGATCCGCCTGGGCAGACGGAACCACCGCCAGGACTCCGGCGGACATGGACAGGACAACGCAGCAAGCGGCGACGACCGTCTGCCGTCCGGGCGACCTGCCCAGGCGTTGCCTGAGGGAGCGTCCGTGCGGTGTGGCGGTGGTGCCGATGCTGTCGTCTCGCTTGATGCGATCCCGCCGAAACGGGTTCGCACCGGGGAAGTGCGGGACCACAGTCGACCCCTTGCTATGGATGCTGTACCAATCGGAATTGGTGTGCTATTGCACGATAAGTCACCCGGGTCAGACTTTGAGGTATTTCCGCGTTGTCAGGAATGTCGGGATCACCGCGAGCACCAGACCGACGACCACCATGATCACGGTCGCTTGCAACGTCTCGGCGGCTCCGACCCATTGCCAGACCCGGAACGTCTCCTCCGCCTGGCGTTTGACCAGGAAGTAGACGCCGAGCCAGAGCGTGCCGCAGGCAAGGACCGCGCCGATCAGTGCCGCCAGGATCGCTTCCAGCAGGAACGGCAGCTGGATATAGAAGTTCGAGGCGCCCACCAGCCGCATGATGCCTATCTCCCGTCTCCGGGCATAGGCCGCCAGCCGGATCGTATTGGAGATCTGCATCAACGCAGCGACCAGCAGGAGACCGGCCGCGAGTAGCGCGCCCCATCTCAGCTTGTTCAGCGCGTTGAACAATGGATCGAGGTACTGCCGGAGGTCCTGGACGGTGTCGACGCCGGGCAGACCCGCGACCGCACTGACCAGGTTCTGGTAGCGCTGTGGATCCTTCAGTTTGACCCGGTAGGACTCCTGCATCTGGTCCTCGGTCACCGTACTGACGATCGGCGAGTCCTTGTAGAGCTTCTTGAACTGGTCGAACGCTTCCTTCTTCGTCTCACCGAAGACCCCGTCCGGCGCGGTGTCGGGGCTGGCCTCGATCACCTGCTTGATCCGGTTCTTCTGCTCCGTGGTCACCTCGGCGCCCGAGCAGCCGCGGCCGCCGGAGTCCTTGGTGCAGAGGAAGATCGAGATCTGGATCTTGTCGTACCAGTTCCCCTTCATCAGGTCGACCTGCTCGCGGGCGAGCAGCGCGCTGCCGAACAGCGACAGCGAGACCCAGATGGTGACGACGACCGCGATCGTCATCGAGAGGTTCCGCTTCAGACCGATACCCAGGTCGGAGAGGATGTAGTTGAGTCGCATAAGACAGCCAGTTCCGTATCGTCGTGGGTCTCAGTGCTGGTAGCCGTAGACGCCGCGCGACTCGTCGCGGACGACATGGCCGTTCTCCAGTTCGATCACGCGCTTGCGCATCTGGTCGACGATCGAGACGTCGTGGGTGGCCATCACCACGGTCGTGCCGGTCCGGTTGATCCGGTCCAGCAGCTTCATGATGCCGACCGAGGTGCCGGGGTCCAGGTTTCCGGTCGGCTCGTCCGCGATCAGGATCATCGGCCGGTTCACGAACGCCCGGGCGATCGCGACCCGCTGCTGCTCACCGCCGGACAGCTCGTCGGGGAGCCGGTCCTCCTTGCCGTCCAGACCGACCAGCTCGAGCACCTCGGGCACCGTCTTGCGGATGTGCTGGCGCGGCTTGCCGATCACCTGCAGCGCGAACGCCACGTTCTCGGCCACCGTCTTGTTCGGCAGCAGCCGGAAGTCCTGGAAGACCGTGCCGATCTGCCGGCGCATCTGCGGGATCCGCCAGCTGGCGAGCCGGTTCAGGTCCTTGCCCGCCACCATGATGTGACCCTTGGTGGTCCGATGCTCGCGCAGCACCAGACGAAGGAACGTCGACTTGCCGGACCCGGAGGTGCCGACCAGGAAGACGAACTCGCCTTTTTCGATCTCGACGGTGACGTTCAGCAGGGCAGCCTTGGACTGACCCTCGAAGGTCTTGGACACATTCTCGAAGCGGATCACGGGATCATCCGGCCGTGGTCGGGAACAGGGAGCGACGCAACGGTAACCACCAGGGCACCGTACGCCACCGGAGCGGCCGTCGATCAGTGTAGGGGCTTTGCGCCCAACCCCGAATCAGCCATGCCGCCCGTCCGATACCCGGTGCGAGCCGGTACTGCGAATCGCCCGGGCGCGCGTCGTTCCCAGCGCGGACGGCGGCCCGCAGTACGAGGTCAGGCGGGGGCTGGGGATCCGTTCCCGTTGTCCGGGCGGGCGCCGGCGATCCGGGCTACGCCTGGCTCGGGTTTGCGGCCGGCGCGGCGGGCTGCCTCGACGTGGAGGCGGGCCAGCTCGACGGCCTGGCGGGAGACCTTCACCGTCTTCTTCTCAGCCATCGGCACTGTCTCCTTCGACCACATCGATGTCTTCCTCCGCCAATTCAGCGTACGCGGCCGGGCCGACCCGGTCGATCGCTACAGCGGCCGTCAGCGCGGCGACCAGGTCGTAGTCCTCCGGCTGCAACAGTTCCGACCTCATCAGTGAGCGGAGCGTGACGACACCGGCGTCGGTGCCCGCCTCCTCACCCTCGAGGATCTGCTCGACCGCCCAGCGCACCATCCGCATCGTCTCCTCGCGGTGCCGCCAGGTGTCCAGCTCGCGATCGGACTTCCGGCTCAGGTACGCGCCGAGCGCCACCCCGCCGAGCGCGAGGAAAGGGCTGAGCACGGTGACGATCACCCCGACCACCGCCATCCAGGTCGGGATCACAGACACACCTCGGAACTCATTCGCGTCCTCCCAAATCCATGGTGATGACCGGTCGATGATGCTACGAAGGACAGCACACCACCCGCCACCGACAGGTCACCGGCCGAAGGAGCAGTGTGAGCGTGATGGACGAGCCCGACCGGTACGACGTGTTCGTGCAGGGGACCGTGTTCCTCGACATCGTGCTCACCGGCCTGGAGTCCGCCCCGACCACCGGGACCGAGATCTTCGCCGAGGGGATGGGTTCCTGCCCGGGCGGGGTCGCCAACTTCGCCATCGCCGCCAGCCGGCTCGGCCTGCGCAGCGGCCTGGCCGCCGTCTTCGGCGACGACGTGTACGCCGACTTCTGCTGGCGCACGCTCGCCGACCAGGAGAAGGTCGATCTGTCCCACTCGCGGCGGATCGGCCACTGGCACTCCCCCGTCACCGTCTCCATGTCGATCGACCGGGACCGCGCGATGGTCACCCACGCCCACGAGGCGCCGGGCGATCCGAGCAAACTGGTCGGCCCGGGGCTGCGGACGCGCTCCGCGATCGTCCCCGTGGCCGAGGAACTGCCGAGCTGGACCGCCGAGGCTCGCGAGTCCGGCGCGCTGTTGTTCGGGGATGTCGGCTGGGACCCGACGGACACCTGGTCGCCCGCGGTTCTCGACGTACTGGAAGGGTTCCACGCCTTCACGCCGAACGCCGGCGAGGCGATGGCGTACACCCGCACGGACACCCCGAAGGCGGCCCTGCACAAACTGGCCGACCGGGTCCCACTCGCTGTCGTGACGAACGGCGCCGACGGAGTCCTGGCGATCGACTCCACGACGGGCGAGGAGGAATACATCCCTGCGCTGCCGGTTCGCTCGTACGACCCCACCGGGGCGGGCGATGTGTTCCTCGCCTCCCTGGTCCTCGGCACCCTCCGCGAGTGGCCGCTCGCCCACCGCCTGGCCTTCGGCAACCTGTGCGCAGGCCTGTCTGTCCAGCACTTCGGCGGCTCACTGGCCGCACCCGGCTGGGGCGACATCATCGACTGGGTCCGCGACCACAGCCGCCACCGCCCCGGCAACGTCGACCCCGAGGTCCTCCGCCACTACACCTTCATCGGCGACGTCCTCCCCGAAGGCCCCGTCCCCATCGTCCGCCGAGCCAGCGCCACCATCGCCCGCCTCTCCGACGCCTGAGGTCAGTCCAGGGTCCCGCGGGGCGCAACCCAGAGGTGAGGTTGGCCCGTCGTCGCAGCGATGTGTTCGAAATCGGCGTCGTAGTGCAGGATCACCGCATCATGCTGTTCCGCCACCGCCGCAGTCACTAGATCTATGACGCCCGCGGCGCGATGGTGGCCACGAGCGGCCATCCGAAGTTGCACCTCGCGGGCTCGCTCGGCAATGGCCTCTGTGATCGGAAGGACTGTGTACAACGACTTCCGACGCTCGGCGATCGTGCGCACATCCTCCAGGTCTCGCCCCGAGTAGCCGGCCTCGAGATCGACGGTGAAGCAGGTCGCGGCTGCGCGATCGACGATCAGGCCGGCAATCACGCTTCGCACCACCGGGTGGCGGCTCCTGGCCTGCGCGGAGGTGTCGACCAAGTAGAGCTTGCCAACCCCGGAGACCGTGCTCAACGGCGCGCCTCGCGCATGACCTCCGGGTCAGCGATGTCCGGCCCTACGCCGAGCGCGTAGGGATCGTCCAGAAGCGCTTCGATACGTTCGCGCCTTCTGGCGACGAACTCCAGCGCAGCGTTCACCGTGTCCTTTTTCGTCACGGTCCCCAACTCCTTCGCCGCGAGCGCAAGTGCCTCGTCGTTCAGATCGATCATCGTCTTCATGTAGACCATGATATGTCTCCGTGTATATACCTGGACATACTCGCACCCAACAAATCGGCGACGGTCTCCCCTCGAGCATCACTTGACCGTGGGGAATGATGCGCTATATTCAACCTATTGGTTTAGAACTAGTTGGTTGAATAGGAGGTGGCTGGGATGCCCGTTGATCGGTTGAGTCGGACTTTTGCGGCGTTGGCTGATCCGACGCGGCGGGCGATTCTGGCGCGGTTGTCGGAGGGGGAGGCGACGGTCGGGCAGCTTGCTGAGCCGTTTGCGATGAGTTTCGCGGCGGTGTCGAAGCACTTGCGGGTGCTGGAGCAGGCGGGGCTCGTCAGCCGGGGGCGGGACGCGCAGTACCGGCCGGCTCGGCTGGATGCGCGGCCGTTGGCGGCGGCCTCCGAGTGGATCGGGGACTACGCCCGGTTCTGGGCCGAGAGCTTCGACACGCTCGGCAGCTACCTCGACCGACTTCAAAACAACAAGGACAGCAAAACTACTGAGGAGAACGAGCATGACTAACGACGTGGTTGTCACCCGCACTTTCAATGCGCCCCGCGAGCTCGTCTACGAGGCGTGGACCAAGCCGGAACACTTCTCTGTCTGGTTCGGCACCGAGGCCGTCGACGTACCGCTGGAGACACTGTCCATGGATGTGCGGGTCGGCGGCGCCTGGAACGCCGTGATGGTCCTGCCCGACGGCAACAAGATCTACTGGGTCGGCGAGTACACCGAGGTCGATCCGCCGGAGCGGTTGTGCTTCACGCTGACCGACGAGCCCGAGAGCCCGGCGGGCGAGCCGATCGTGGTGGTGTTCGCCGAGGTCGCCGGCGGGACCGAGATGACATTGACCCAGCCTCGCGGCGACTTCACCCAGGAGCAGGTCGAGGCGACGATCCTGGGCTACAACGGCTTCTTCGACACCATGGAGAAGCTCCTCGCGCGGCCCTGATCGGTCGTAGGGTCGAGGCATCGAGCGCGGGCTGTGGGACCGCGCCGGAATGCGGAGGTACTGCCAGATGTCGGGTACTGGATTGAGCCGGCGGCGTTTCTTGTCAAGGAGCAGTCTGGCTGTGGGTGGCGGGCTGGCCGCGATGGCGGTCGCCGGCTGTGGTTCGAACAACGGCCGGTCCGACTCGGGCTCGGGTAGCTCGCCGGGCGGCAAACCGGCGCTGTCGCAGTGGTACCACCAGTACGGCGAGGCCGGTACGCAGCAGGCGGTCGAGCGGTATGCCAAGGAGTACCCGGACGCGACCGTGACCGTGCAGTGGTCCCCCGGCGACTACGACAAGAAGGCTGCCGCGGCGCTGCTCACCGACAGCGGGCCGGACGTGTTCGAGTACGGCAACGGGCCGAGCATCGACATGATCAAGGGCGGTCAGGTGGTCGACCTGACCGACCTCCTGGGTGACACCCGGGCCGACTTCACGCCGTCGCTGATCTCGCGGTTCACCTACCAGGGCAAGCTCTACGCGATCCCGCAGGTCACCGACATGCAGCTGCTCGTCTACCGCAAGAGCCTGCTGTCGGCGGCCGGGGTCCAGCCGCCGACCACGGTCGACGAACTGCTGGCCGCGGCGGAGAAACTCACCACAGACAAGGTGAAGGGCCTGTTCGTCGGCAACGACGGCGGCGTCGGCATCCTCGGTGGTCCCGCCCTGTGGTCGGCCGGCCTCGACTACCTGACCGCGGACAACACCTTCGGTTTCGACGACCCCGCTGCGGTGGAGTCGTTGCGGAAGTTGCGCGAGCTCTTCACCTCGAAGTCCTTGTTGCTGGGGGCACCGACCGACTGGTCCGACCCGTCCGCGTTCACCCAGGGCCTGACCGCGATGCAGTTCACCGGACTGTGGACGTTCCCGCAGCTCCAGAAGGCGTTCCCGGACGACTTCGGGGTGCTGCCCTGGCCGAAGCTGAACAGTACGACCGGCGCGCCGAGCGTGCCGGTCGGCGCGTACGGTTCCGCGGTCAGCACGAAGTCGAAGAACGTCGACGCGGCGAAGAAGTTCGTCCAGTGGTTGTGGGTGGATCAGACTGACAAGCAGCTCGACTGGGCCCAGTCGTACGGCTTCCACATCCCGGCGCGCAAGAGCCTGGCGGCGAAGGCGGAGAAGCTGAAGTCCGGCCCGGCCGCGGACGCGGTCAGGTTCGTGAACGAGAACGGGCACGCCCAGACACCGTTGCTCTGGACCCCCAAGGCGGGCACCGCGTACTCCGATGCGCTCAACCGGATCATCAAGAACGGCAGCGATCCGGCCACCGAGATCAAGGCCGTCAAGGCAGTCGTGGACGCGGAACTGAAGCGCATCGCCGGCTGATGTCGGTATCCATGCCGACCCCACCCCACCGCCCCGGTCAGGGATCCTTGACCACCAGGCTGCGGGGCAGATACGACCGCAACCTGTGGTTCCTGATCTTCGTCGGGCCGTTCGTCCTCGGCCTGCTGGTGTTCGTCTACATCCCGATCATCTGGTCGGTGGTGCTCAGCTTCTTCGACGCGCGCAACACCGTCACCCCGACCGACTTCGTTGGCCTGAGCAACTACGTGGACATGTTCCGGGATGCCGCGTTCCGGTCCAGTCTGCTCACCTTCGTCGTCTTCGCGCTGTTCATCGTGCCGACCACCTTCGTCGCCTCGCTCGGCCTGGCGTTGCTGGTGAATCGTGCTCGTTTCGCCCGGACGTTCTTCCGCTCGGTGTTCTTCCTGCCGACTGCCTGTTCCTATGTGGTGGCGTCGCTGATCTGGAAGCTGTCGATCTTCTCCGGCGTCCGGTTCGGGTTGATGAATACCGTGCTCGGCTGGTTCGGAATAGAGCCGATCGCGTGGTTGTCGGTGACGCAGCCACCGTGGTATTGGCTGGTGATCGTGACCGCGCGAATGTGGTTGCAGGCCGGTTTCTACATGATCCTGTTCCTCGCCGGGCTGCAGCGGATCGCGCCGTCGCTTTATGAAGCGGCCGCGATCGACGGTGCCACCGGGTGGAAGGTGCTGCGTTTCATCACGCTGCCGCAACTCCGGGCCACCTCGACCGCAGTACTGCTGCTGCTTCTGATCAACGCGTTCCAGGCTTTCGACGAGTTCTACAACCTTTTGTCGAGCTCCGGGCAATACCCGCCTTATGCGCGACCGCCGCTGGTCTACCTGTACTACGCGGCGCTCGGCCAAGGGCAGGATTTCGGTCACGGCAGCGCGGGTGCCGTCATTCTCACGCTCCTGATCGCGCTCGTTGCCCTCGGCCAAGGACGGTTCCTCGGACTCGGCCGGAAGGAGGACTGAGATGGCGATCATCCAGCGCTCCCGGACCGACAAAGCCGGCTCAGCGATCCGGTACGTCGTGCTCGGGGTCGGCGCGGTCTTCTTCCTGCTGCCGTTCTACCTGCTCGTCCGCAACGGGCTGTCGACCGAGTCGGACATCACCTCGCCGTCGTGGAAGCTCTTCCCGTCGTCATTGCAGTGGGGCAACATCAGCGACCTCTTCAACGACCCGGCTGTACCGATGTTGCGGTCGCTGGTGAACTCGTTGGTGATCGCGGTCGTGCAGACGGCCGGAGTACTGGTGATTTCGGGACTGGCCGGGTACGGCTTGGCGCGGATCCCCTTCAGATATGCGAATGCGGTGTTCTACTTCATCGTCGCGACATTGCTGATTCCGGCCGCGGTGACGTTCGTCCCGAGTTTCGTCCTGGTCTCGTCGCTGGGCTGGGTGAGTACGTTACGCGGACTGATCATCCCGGGGTTGTTCCAGGCGTTCGCGACCTTCCTGTTCCGCCAGTACTTCCTGAATTTCCCGCGTGAGCTGGAAGAAGCGGCCGCCTTGGACGGCACTGCCTATTGGGGCACCTTCTGGCGGATCGTGGTACCGAACTCCAAAGGCTTCATCGCCGCGATCGGTACGATCACGTTCATCGGCTCGTGGAATGCCTTCCTCTGGCCGCTGGTGATCGCCCAGGACCAGAACTCCTGGACCGTCCAGATCGCGCTGTCGACCTTCCTCACGGCCCAGACCATCAACCTTCCCCAGCTCTTCATCGCCGCCACCATCGCGATTCTGCCGCTGGTCGTCATGTTCGTCTTCCTGCAACGCTGGATCGTCGAAGGTGTCGAACGGTCCGGCATCAGCGAGTAGTCCCCTGCCAACAGAGAGGTTGTTTCCATGACTCCCGCGGACGAGTTGACCGCCCAACTCCGGACCCAAGTCGCCGGCCCCGTTCTCGGGCCCGGCGACGACGATTTCGCCACCGAGGTCGCCGCACAGAACACAGCAGTCCTGCACGTGCCTGATGTCGCCGTCGGCCTCACCTCCGAAGCCGACGCTGTCGCGGTCGTCAACGCCGCAGCAGCCAGCGGTACTCCGGTACGCGTGCTCGCAACCGGCCACGGCTCGGCCACCCCCGTCACCGGCGGCATCCTCGTCACCACGTCCCGGCTGACCGGGGTCACCATCGACGTCGAGAACCGCGTCGCCCATATCGCGGCGGGGACCCGCTGGCGCGAGGTCATCGAGGCCGCGGCCGAGCACGGGCTCGCACCGATCTGCGGTGCGTCCGACAACGTCGGCACCATCGGCTACATAGTCGGCGGCGGTCTCGGGCCCCTCGCTCGAACCTTCGGATTCTCTTCGGACTGGGCCCGCGGGTTCCGGGTCGTCACGGCCGACGGCTCGGTCGTGTCGGCGAACGCGACCGAGAACCCAGACCTGTTCTGGGCGCTGCGCGGCGGCAAGGGCGGGTTCGGCATCGTCACGTCGATGGACTTCGAACTGGTCGAGCTCAGCACGCTCTACGGCGGCTCGCTGTTCTTCGACGCCGAGCACATCGCGTCCGTTTTCACCACCTGGGTCGAGTGGACGCAGACGCTTCCCGAGGAGGCCACGTCCTCGGTCGTGATCCTCCGGCTGCCGCCGCTCCCGTTCATTCCCGAGCCGCTGCGGGGCAAGACAGTGCTCAGCTTGCGCTTCGCCTACATCGGCGACCAGGCCGAGGGTGAGCGACTCCTCGAGCCGATCCGGGCAGTGGCGCCGGCCCTCATCGACGCGGTCGCCGAGATGCAGGCCGCTCAGATCGCGACCATCCACAACGACCCGACGGATCCGGGTCCGGGCTGGGACCGCGGCATGCTGCTGAACCAGATCGACAACGACTTCGCCGCAGCGCTGCTCGAGGGCGTCGGACCGGACAAGGAGTTGCCGGTCGTCGCCATCGAGCTACGGCATCTGGGCGGCGCGACGAAGCGCGACGTACCGGAAGGCAGCGCAGTCGGAGGACGGAACGCCGACTACACCCTGATCTTCATCGGGGTACCCGATCCCAGCCTCTTCGACACCGTCCTGCCAAAGGTCGTCGACGGCGTCCTGGCACCGCTGGCCCCCTGGATCTCGCCCGAGACCAACGTCAACTACGCCGGCGGCTTCTTCATCCCAGGCTCCTACGACGCCTCCTGGCCAGCAGACACCCTCACCCGCCTGAACGCAGTACGAGCGACCTACGACCCGAACACCGTCTTCCCCTACGGCCCACCCGCTTAGCAAGCACTGCCTGTCGATCTGGACTGCCTCCGTCCGACGCCTGGGTAGTGGAGACCAGCAGGGTCTCCACCGCTCAGGCTGTGAGGGAGTCCACCATGCGACACAAAGTAAAGCTGCTGGGACGGGCGGTTGCGGCCGCCGGGACGGTGGCGATCGCGCTGGCCGGGTTGATCCCGGCTCCTGGCAACGCAACCGGTACTGCGGGCAGCGCGGCTGGGCCGACTGGCATCCGGCCGGTCCGGGATTGCGCGGATCTTCAGCAGGTCTACACGATCCCGGGCGCGGTCACCCACGTGACGAAGGCGGCTGCGGTCGCCGCGACGAGCACGAGCCCGGCGTACTGCGAGGTCGAGGGCTTCGTGGAACCGGCGGTCGGGTTCAAGCTCCGGCTACCACTGACGACGTACTCCGGGCGCTACCTGCAGTACGGCTGCGACGGGCTCTGCGGGGTCATCCAGGACCCGGTCATCCGCGGCTGTGGAACCCCAGCAGGAGGCGATCTCGCCGTCGCGTCGACCAATGACGGTCACGTGGGCAAGGGCGGTTTCCCCTTCAACATCACCGACGGCACCTGGGCGGCTGATGATCAGGCGGCTCGCAACGACTACTTCTTCCGCGCACCGCATGTCGTGTCCGTCGCGGCCAAACGGATCATCAGCACGTTCTACGGCTCGCCTCCGCACCGGTCGTACTTCAGCGGCTGCTCGACCGGCGGCCGGGAAGGGCTGTTGCTGGCCCAGCGGTACCCGCACGACTTCGACGGCATCGTGGCCGGTTCGCCGGTCAACGTGATGGGACCACTGATCGGTCTGTACCACGCCTGGCTGGCGACGATGAACGTTCGCCCTGATGGGACCCCGGTTCTGACTGCCGACAAACTGCCCGCGCTGCACAGCGCGGTACTGGCTGCTTGTGACCGGCTGGACGGGTTGACCGACGGGCAGATCGACGACCCTCGCGCGTGCAAGTACGACCCGGTGGCGCTGCAGTGCCCTGCCGGTTCGGACAGCGCGGCCTGCCTGACGCCGGCGCAGGTGAGCATCGTGCGGCAGCTGTATCGCGGCCTGACCGACTCGCACGGGGTGCGGCTGTACCCCGGCTGGGAGTCGCGCGGCTCGGAGCTCGCCTGGTACGGCGCGATCATTCCCGACCCGGTCTTCGGCTCCTTCCTGGCGCCGCTGCCGGACAACTACCTGAAGTACGTCGGTTACCCGATCGGCAAGCCGCACTCGTCCATCGCGGATATCGAGTTCACCGTGCCGGAGTTGCGCCGGCTGACCCCGGAGGGCGTGAAAGGCAATGCGATGAGCCTGGACCTGTCGGCATTCCGCCGGGCGGGTGGCAAGCTCATCATCTGGCACGGCTGGGACGACCAGACCGTCCCCGCTGTCGGAACGGTCGACTACTACGACCGGTTGACCCGCGCCAACGGCGGGCGGCGTGCGACCCAGCAGTGGGCCAGGCTGTTCATGGTCCCGACGAAGTACCACTGCGGCCTCGGCGGCTACAAGCTGACCGACATCGACCCGATCCCCGCCCTGATCGGCTGGGTCGAGCACCGCGACGCACCAGACCGGATCATCGCGACCGAGGTCGACCCCAACACCCACGAGGTGCACAGATCCCGCCCGGTCTTCCCCTACCCGCTACGAGCGGCGTACGACGGCACCGGCAGCATCGACAACGCCACCAACTTCACCCCCGCCCCACCCCTCAGGCCAACCCAAGACACCATCCCCTGGGCCGGCACAGACCTCTACCACCGCCCCGGCCCAGTCGCCCGCTGAAAGCCTGGTTGTGGCTCCGACCATCCGCGGAGCCACAACCACGCCAGCAAAGCGCCGTTATGCGACCTTCCAGGTCCGGTCGCCCAGGGTTGCCACCAGGTCAACCTGGCCACCCAACGCTGTGACGTAGGCACGGATGACCTCGATGCCGGAGATCTCACCGTTTTCGATCTTCGAGATCCGCGATTGGGACACGTTGAGCAACTCCGCGAGTCCGGCCTGCGTGACTCCAGCGGCCTTCCGCATCTCCGCGAGCTGATGCCCACGGACATACGCCTCCCGTCGTGCGCGGGCCGCCTGCTTACCATCGGCCCGCTCAGCCTCAGTCCGGGGATCAACCGCACGAGCCTTACCCCTGACGTCGTCCCACTTCGCACGATCGCTCACGCTTGGACCTCCGGATGACGCCCGATCTCCCAGCTCATCTCGATGAATATAACCGATTTGTCATATCTGGAGCCACGAGGATCCGCAGTTCGGGGAGCTGCGTACACACTCGACTGCTCGGGTACTGGAGGGGGTGCCCGGCCGGTGGGTTTGCTCGCACATTGCTGCCGGTCGGGTCCTGAGAGTAGGTGGTGAGGCGTGACTGAGGGGCGTGGGCCGGGGTGGTGGGCGGGGCATACTGGGGCCGCGCCGGCTCAGAGTGCGTTGGTACTGCGGTTGGTGCTGGCGGTTTTCGGTTTTGTGCTGTTTGTGGCTACGGCCGTGGTTTTCGCAGTACTGGAGCTGCCCATAGGTCTGGTCGTGGTTGCCGTGGTGATTGCGGCGATCGCGCTTGTCGACATCGTGGTGGTGAGTGTGCGGCTGCGGCGAGCTAGAACGCGGGGATGATGTCCTTGCCGTAGGCCGCGAGGGTGTCTTCCTTGGCGTCGTGTTGCAGGTAGAGCGCGAACTGGTCGACGCCGATCGCCTTCAGCTCCTCCAGCTTCGCCAGGTGGTTCTCGACTGGGCCGAGGATGCAGAAGCGGTCGACCACCTCGTCCGGCACGAAGTCGGTGTGGGTGTTCCCGGCCCGGCCGTGCTCGGCGTAGTCGTAGCCCTTGCGGCCCGCGATGTAGTCCGTGAGCGCCTTGGGGATGTCCCCCGCGCTGCCGTACCGCTCGACGATGTCCGCCACATGGTTGCCGACCATCCCGCCGAACCAGCGGGTCTGGTCGCGCTGGTGCTCGAGATCATCACCGACATAGGCCGGCGCCGCCACGCAGAACTTGATCTTCGACGGATCACGGCCCGCCTGCTCGGCGGACCGGCGTACGGCTGCAATCATCCACGCGGCGATGTCGGGATCCGCGAGCTGGAGGATGTACCCGTCGCCGACCTCGCCCGTCGCGGCGAGCGCCTTCGGCCCGTACGCCGCGACCCATACCTCGAGCGCGCCGTTCTCCACCCAGGCGAACTTCAACTGCTGACCGCGGTACTCGACTGTGCGACCCGAGGCGAGCTCACGGACGACCTCGACGCACTGCTTCAGCTCGCCGATCGTGCCCGGCTTCGCGCCGAGGGTGCGCAACGCGGAGTCGCCGCGGCCGATCCCGCAGATCGTCCGGTTGCCGTACATCTCGTTCAGGGTGGCGAACTGGGACGCGATCACGGTCCAGTCGCGGGTGCCCGGATTCGTCACCATCGGGCCGACGATGACGCGTTCGGTGGTCGCCAGGATCTGGCTGTAGATCACGAACGGCTCTTCCCAGAGCAGGTGCGAGTCGAACGTCCAGACGTAGTCGAACCCGGCGTCCTCCGCCTTGCGCGCGAGCTCGACCACCGCCGACGCGGGCGGATCACACTGGAACACCACTCCGAAATCCACCCGAGTTCCCCTTCAGACCAGGTACGACGACAGGCCGCGGCGCAGGTAGCGCCCGTGACCCTTGCGGCCATGGTAGTTGCCGTCAGCCACGATCACGCTGCCCCGCGAGATCACCGTGCCCACCCGGCCCGCGATCTCTACCCCTTCGTACGCCGAGTAGTCCATGTTCATGTGGTGCGTCTCGACACTGATCCGGGTGGTCGCGTTCGGGTCGTAGATGACCAGGTCCGCGTCGGAGCCGGGCGCGATGATCCCCTTCTGCGGGTAGAGCCCGAACATCCGGGCCGGCGTGGTCGCGATCGTCTCCACCCAGCGCTCCAGCGAGAGCTGCCCGTCCACCACACCTTGGTAGATCAGGTCGACGCGGTGTTCGACGCCGCCGATACCGTTCGGGATCTTGGAGAAGTCGCCGCGGCCGAGCTCCTTCTGGTCCTTGAAGCAGAACGGGCAGTGATCGGTCGACACCATCGCGAGATCGTTGCTGCGAAGCCCCTTCCACAGGTCCTTCGCGTGCGACTCGTGCTTGCTGCGCAGCGGGGTCGAGCAGACCCACTTGGCCCCTTCGAACCCGGGGGCCCCGAGCTGGTCCTCCAGCGTCAGGTACAGGTACTGCGGGCAGGTCTCCGCGAACACGTTGCGCCCGTCATCACGCGCCGCGGCAACCGCCTCGAGCGCCTTGCTGGCCGACAGGTGGACGATGTAGAGCGGGCAGTCCTTCGCCACCGACGCGAGCGAGATCGCCCGGCTGGTCGCCTCCGCCTCGAGCGCCTCCGGCCGGGTGATGCCGTGGTAGATCGGGTCCGTCTCGCCCCTGGACAACGCCTGCTGGACCAGTACGTCGATCGCGATGCCGTTCTCGGCGTGCATCATGATCATCGCGCCGTTGTCCCGGGCCCGCTGCATCGCCCGCAGGATCTGGCCGTCGTCGGAGTAGAACACCCCGGGGTAGGCCATGAACAGCTTGAAGCTGGTGATCCCCTCGGTGACGAGCGAGTCCATCGCCTTCAGGGACTCGTCGTCGACCCCGCCGAGGATCATGTGGAAGGCATAGTCGATGTGACAGTTGCCATCGGCCTTGGTGTGCCAGGCGTCCAGCCCGTCCTGGACCACCTCGCCGGTCTTCTGGATCGCGAAGTCGATGATCGTGGTGGTGCCGCCGAACGCCGCCGCCCTGGTCCCGGTGTCGAAGGTGTCGCTGGCCGAGGTTCCGCCGAACGGCATCTCCATGTGCGTGTGCGCGTCGATCCCACCGGGGATCACATACTTGCCGGCAGCATCGATCACCTCGTCGGCCTGCACGGTCTGGCTGTACGCCGGGTCGAACAACGCGACGATCTTCTCGCCCTCGACCAGCACATCGGCCGGTTGCGCACCGGTCGGCCCGACAACGGTTCCACCCTTGACCAGCAACGACATCCTCGACGCTCCCTATCTCTAGTCGTTGCGTCCGAACAAGCGTGGGGCCTGCCCCTCGCTTCTTCGGACGTAAGCCCTCGGTACTACGGCTTGGTGAGGTCGCCGTAGGCGTCGGGGCGGCGGTCGCGGTAGAACTGCCAGCGGTCGCGCACGGTGTCCAGCAGGCTCAGGTCGAGATCCCGCACGATCAGCTCGGGGTCGTAGCCGTGCCCGACCTCCCCGACGAACTTGCCCTCCGGGTCGACGAAGTACGACGTCCCGTAGAAGTCGTTGTCGCCGAACTCCGACTCCACGCCGACCCGGTTGATCGCGCCGATGAAGTACTCGTTCGCCACCGCCGAGGCCGGCTGCTCGAGCTGCCACAGGTACGACGAGAGTCCGCGGCTGGTCGCCGACGGGTTGAACACGATTTTGGCGCCTGCCAGTCCGAGTGCTCGCCAGCCCTCGGGAAAGTGCCGGTCGTAGCAGATGTACACGCCGATCCGGCCGACCGCGGTGTCGAAGACCGGGTACCCGAGGTTGCCGGGGCGGAAGTAGAACTTCTCCCAGAACCCCTTCACCTGCGGAATGTGGTTCTTCCGGTACTTGCCGAGGTACTTGCCGTCAGCATCGATCACGGCAGCTGTGTTGTAGAGCACACCGGCCTGCTCCTGCTCGTAGACCGGCAGCACCATCACCATCCCGAGCTCCGCCGCCAACGCCTGGAACCGCTCGACGGTAGGCCCCGGCACCGACTCGGCGTACTCGTAGAACTTCGGATCCTGCAACTGGCAGAAATACGGCCCGTAGAACAGCTCCTGGAAGCAGATCACCTTGGCCCCAGCCGCAGCCGCCTGCCGCGCATACTCCTCATGCGCCTTCGTCATGGACTCCTGATCCCCAGTCCACGCCGCCTGCACCAACGCCGCCCGCACAACCTCCGCCACCAGAACCCTCCAACCACTAGCCGAGCCCTCATGCTCCATCCCGCCGGGCAACCACGTCAACGATTGCCAGAAAGAGACGTGAGCGGTCAGACCTGGTCAGGGGTGATGAGGTGGCGCATGACCTCGTAGGTGGTCCCGGGACGGGTCGACGAAGGACCGCACGACCTTGACGTCGACGGTGGGCAGTGCGGTGAACCGGGTGGGACTAGAAGACGAGGATCGCGGCGATGACGGCGATCAGTACGACCACGCCGCCGACGACGGCCAGCGTGCGGCCGTTGACCTTCGGCTCCTCGGTGGGCTCCACCGAGCCCTCGTTGACGAAGGCGCGGAACATCTGCGTGCTCGCGCCCGGGTCCTGCTCGTTCTCCGTGACGTTTTGGTCAGCCATGGCGCAGACCCTACCCGTGCCTGCGGACCGCCAGCACACACCAAACGCGGTTCTGACCTGACTCTTACGCTCCGTACGTCGCTCACGCACGCTCCGATGGTGTATTGCTGAGCGCTGGGAGTCCGCGTACCATTTGGTACATGCGCTTCGAAGCAGCAGTCACCGTCCAAGCTCCCGCCGACCGCGTCTGGGAGGTGTTCAGCGATGTCGCGAAGTGGCCCGAGTGGACCCCGACGATCGATTCGGTCGAGCGGCTCGACGAGGGGCGGATCCACCTCGGCGCCCGGACCCGGATCCGGCAGCCCAAGCTCCCGGTCGCGATCTGGGAGGTGACCGAACTGGTCGAGGGCCAGTACTTCGCCTGGGTCTCCCGCGCGCCCGGGATCACAACGACCGGCGGCCACCGGGTCACGGCGACACCCGAAGGCACGGTCGCGACGTCGACGGTCATCCAGGAGGGTCCGCTCGGCTGGCTCTTCGGGAAGCTCTACGCGAAGCTCACCCAGCGGTACATCGAGCTTGAGGGTGAGAGCCTGAAGAAGGTGAGCGAGGACGCGTGAGCCGGGAGACGCTGCTCACCGACGCTGTCGAACACTACGCGAAGAACGGGATCGGTGACGCGAGTCTGCGCAGTATCGCCTCGGCAATCGGGACCAGTCATCGGATGCTGATCTACCACTTCGGTTCCCGCGAAGGGTTGCTGGCCGAGGTGGTTCGCGTGGTCGAGCAGCAGCAGCGTGATCTGCTGGCGTCGCTCACCGCGGACGATCTGCCGCTGGCGGAACAGGCTGAGCAGTTCTGGCGGCGGGTGACCGAGGCGACGTTGATCTACGGGCCGCTGTTCTTCGAACTCTCCGCGCATGCGATGCAGAACCTGCCGCATACGGAGGCACTCAAGGCGGATCTGATCAACGTCTGGCTTCCGCCGCTGATCGAGCTGTGCATCCGGGCCGGGATCGCGCCGGACCAGGCCCCGGCGTACGCGCGGCTGGGATTGGCAGCGTCGCGAGGGCTGCTGTTCGATCTGCTGCTGACAGGAGACCGCGCCGAGGTCGACGAAGCCTCGGCCCTCCTCAACCGCCTGTTCGCCCTGCCGTAAGCCCTACGGCCTGGGCGGCGCGACCGCGAGCCCGGCGCTGATCTAACCGGGCTCGGTTGGTTGGGCGATCCAGCCGGCGACGATGGGGAGGCGGGAGTCGCGGTGGACGGCGACGAAGGCGAAGGGGCGGTTGAGTTCCACGTCCAGGCGGCGTGCCTGCTTCGTCGGCATCGAACTGCGCAACATGCCGACCGCCGTGACCGCGGCCGCCTCGAAGCCGGTTGCGAAGAAGCGCGCGAGGACGGTCTGCTTGGCCTGACCGACCGCGAGTGGTTCCGGGCTGATGCCGCTGAAGTGACCGCTCGCCCCCGGATCGGTGGCGACAGCACTGAGGCCGAAGAGCTCACGCTGAGCCAGCAGATCGTGTTCGACCTTTACAGACAACGATGGCAGTGACAGCTTCAGCTCCGGGGTCCGAGCCGTGGTCTGACCGATCTTGACCCCGGCCGCGATCTCCTGCCCAGGCTCGCCCTGCTCGATCAGCGCACTCCCCGGCTGCCCATCCGACGGCCGGTACGACGCGTCGACAAGCCCGGCCAGTACTTCGGAATGCGCCGTCTGGGGTGCTCCGATTCCCAGCAGGACATCCACATCGGCATCGCCCTGCACGGTGATCACGGTCAGCCCGTCCGGGTGGATCCGGACGCTGTCCAGCTCGTGGTCGGTCCGTTCGAGCCAGTGCCAGGAGCCGCCGGCCCACGGACCGTCGTACTGGCGCTTGATCTGTTCCTTGAAAGGGCGGGTCCAGGTGGTTTTGAGGGAGAGGGCGGACGCGAGAACTACGGCGAGGTCCGGCGTCACCTCGAGGGGCATCTCGCGAATCAGGTCGTCGGTGTGCTCCGCGGCCCAGGCGTCGAGTTTCGCCTTGTCGGCGGCGAGGTCGCCTGTCAGGGTGCCGGTCAGGTCGGCGGGGATCAGGGTGCCGAACGATTCGCTGAGTTTGAGTTGCTGGTGAACCCAAACGCCGAGGGCGGCATGCAGATCGTTGGAGGCGTCGACGGTTTGCATCAGCTGGAGGGCCTGCGTCGCGGCTCCGGCCGGTTCGACTCCGGCTGCCGCTGCGAGCTCGGTCCGGCCCGGTTCGTCGGCCGCGGTCGCGAGCAATGCGAGAAGCGGCCAGAGGCCCAGTCCGGACACGACCGTGTTCCCAGGCGGGAGCTCCCGAACCCAGCGCGAGGTCAGCCCGTTCACCGCTTGCACTACGTCCGCATCCATACCAACCACCCTGCCACGGGCGAGGTCGGGCCGGCAGACCGACAACCGCCCCCACGGCCGAGGTCGGGCCGGCAGACCGACAACCGCCCCCACGGCCGAGGTCGGGCCGGCGGATCGACAACCGCCTCCGCGGGGACAATCCACCGGGCGCCGCCAGCGGGGTGCCCGCCTCGAAGGTCGGCTCAGAGACTCTGGAGCAGTATTTCGCGAGATGACGCTGATTTTCAGTTTCGGGGGCGCTGAGTGCTCGATCGTGCGCGCTCTGCTGTGTCAGGATGCCGCCCATGAGCACCCCCGCCGACTCCGCTGAAGCGACGGAATCGACCGCCACGACGGCAGATCCCGAGCCGCCGGCCGGGCCTCCACCGGCGGCTAGCGAGGGGCCCGGGGACAAGGAGTCGATGGGGTCGTCGATCGCGTTCACGGCGACCTTGGTCCTGCTGGTCGGGCTGGCCTTGTTCGGGCGGCGGATCTTCGCCGGGTTGTTCACCGATGACGGAGTGCGGACCTGGGCGACGATGTTCGTGGGCGTCACGGTCCAGGCGCTGCCGTTCCTGGTTCTCGGCGTACTGCTGTCGGCCGCGCTCACCGCGTTCGTCCCCGCGTCCTTCTTCGCGAAGGCGCTTCCCAAGCACCCAGCCCTCGCAGTACCGGTGGCTAGTTGTTCCGGTGTGATCCTGCCGGGTTGTGAGTGCGCTTCCGTACCGGTCTCGGCCGCGCTGATGAACCGCGGCGTCACCCCCGCCGCGGCGATCGCGTTCCTGCTCTCCGCACCGGCCATCAACCCGGTCGTGCTCGCGTCCACCGCGGTCGCGTTCCCGGGCCAGCCGAAGGTCGTGATCGCGCGGGCCGTCACCTCGCTAGGGGTCTCGATGATCCTCGGCTGGTTGTGGCTGTTGACCGGCAAAGGCTCGTCCTGGCTGAAGATGCCGAAGAACCGGCACGCGGAGGGCACTCGCAAGACCGAGGTCTTCCGGTCGTCGATGCTGCACGACTTCCTGCACGCCGGCGGATTCCTGGTCGTCGGTGCCGCGGCTGCCGCCACGCTGAACGTGGTCGTCCCGCGCGAGTGGCTCGATCACGTGGCGAGCAACCTGCTGCTGTCGGTCGTAGTACTGGGACTGCTGGCCGTGTTGCTGGCGATCTGCTCCGAGGCGGACGCGTTCGTGGCCGCCAGCCTGACCCAGTTCTCGCTCACCGCCCGGCTCGCGTTCATGGTGGTCGGGCCGATCGTCGACGTGAAGCTGATCGCGTTGCAGGCCGGGACGTTCGGGCCGAAGTTCGCGGTCAGGTTCGCCCCGGCCACCTTCGTGGTGGCGATCCTGTCCAGTCTCCTCGTCGGATGGTGGTTGCTGTGAAGCGCAACGTGGCCGGGCTGGTCGTCGTCTTCGTCGGGGCTGCCATCGTGCAGCTCGCGACCTCCAACACCTATCTCCGCTACGTGAAGCCGGGGATGCGTTGGATGCTGCTCGCGGCCGGCGCGATCCTGATCGTGCTCGCCGTCGCCGATGTCCTCGCCGACACCCGCAAGAAGCCCGCCGATCACGATCACGCAGACGACGGCCATGGGCACGGAGGTCTGCTTCCCCGGGCCGCCTGGCTGTTGCTGATCCCGGTCTTCGCCCTGCTCGTGGTCGACCCGCCCGCGCTCGGCGCCGACGCGGCCCAACGGCAGTCCCCCGTGGCCGCCAAGCCGATTGCCCCGAAGGGCAACTCCTTCCTCGCGGACAGCGCGCAGAGCGACACCCCGGTCGCGTTGGCGGTGCGGGACTACGCCGTCTGGGCGGTGTGGGAGAAGGACAGCATGAAGGGCCGGAACTTCCAGCTGACCGGATTCGTGACGCCGGGCAAGAACGGCAACTGGTACGTCTCCCGGATCGGCCTGACCTGTTGCGTCGCCGACGGTACGGCGTTCATGGTCGAGGCACGCGGCCACGCCGCACCGCCGAAGAACCAGTGGGTCACGGTCACCGGCGAGTGGGCGGAGCCGACCAAGCGGGCGGACGGTGACGTCGCCGCTCTGACCGTCACCGGGGTGACGAACGTGACGCCGCCGGCGAACCAGTACGAGTGAGCACTCCGCAATCGACAGCCGACCTGCTCGAGGCCGCCTTGGCGTCTGGCCTGGTCCGGCGGATCACGGTGCAAGCCATGCCGCCGATGATCAGTGCGGCGGCGATCGCCTGCCGGCCGCCGACCGCCTCGCCGCGGAGTACCCAGGCTGCGGCCATCCCGATCACCGGGACCAGGAGGGAGAAGGGCGCCACCGTGCTGGCGTCGTACTGGCGGAGCAGGAAGCCCCAAACACCGAAGCCGAACAACGTCGCGGCGAAGGACAGGTAGGCGATCGCGCCGATACCGGTCAGGTCGATGCTCCGCAACGCCTCGACGTCGGCGTGCGCGCCTTCGGTCAGCAGCGACAGCGTCAGCAGCGGGAGTACCGCGACCGCGCTGACCCAGACCATGAAGCGCAACGTGTCCTGCGGCTTCGCGTGCCGGGTCACGATGTTCGACACTCCCCAGCACCCGGCCGCGGCGATCACCAGCACAAGCGCACCGAGCGGCGCCGCCAACCCGCCGTCGAGCACGATCAAGACGATGCCGCCACACGCGATGGCGATGCCCAGCCACTGGGTCCGCCGTGGACGCTCCCGCAGTACCAGTACTGCGAAGAGCAACGTGAAGATCACCTGGCTCTGCAGCACCAGCGAGGACAACCCGGCCGGCACACCGTGATCCATCGCGATGAAGAGCAGACCGAATTTCGCGACCCCGAGAGCCAGGCCGACCGCGATCACGTACCGCCAGGCGACTCGTGGCTTGCCGAGCAGGAAGATCGCCGGAACCGCCGCGAAGAAGAACCGCAGGGCGGAGAACAACAGTGGCGGGAAGTCCTCCAGGCCGATCTCGATGACGACGAAGTTGACGCCCCAGACGACCACGACAGCGAGTGCCAGGAGCACGTGACGAGGGTTCATGCGGTCCAGTCTGGGTTGATCTACAGTTAAGGACCAGCGCAGATTGCTGTGGCTGACACTGTAGGAGTGCTAAATGATCGATCTGGGTCGTCTCCGGGCGCTTCATGCCGTCGCGACCTACGGGTCGGTCGGAAGCGCGGCCGACGCGCTCGGCTACACGCCGTCGGCGGTCTCGCAGCAGCTGGCCAAGTTGGAGAGGGAGACTCGGACGGTCCTGCTGGAGAAGCGAGGACGGGGTGTCGTTCTCACAGACGCCGCTCAACAGCTCGCGGCCACGGCCGCACAGGTTTTGCGGCTGGTGGAAGAGGCCGAGCTGACGTTGGAGGAACAGCGCGGCAAGGCTGTCGGCGAACTTGTACTCGCTGCATTCCCGACCGCGGCTCGCGGTTTGCTGCCGGCGGTGTTGCCACGCCTGATCGACGACAATCCGGCTCTGCAGGTACGGGTGTTCGAGACTGATCCGTTCGAGGCCGTCGCCGCGGTCAACCGAGGCGAGGTGCATGTCGCGATCGTGCACGACTGGCACAACACACCGCTCACCCTGCCGGACGACCTCTCGCGGGTGAAGCTCGGAACCGACCCCGCCGACGTCCTGGTCCCCGCCTCGCATCGCTTGGCCGGCAAGGAATCCGTGATCGCCACCGACCTCGTCGGCGAACGCTGGATCTGCCAGCCGGTGGGGTCGATCTGCCACGAATGGTTGGTCCGGACCATGCGCAAGGCCGGGGTCGAACCGGAGGTGGCGTACTCGGTCGCGGAGTACCAGACCCAGCTGGCGATGCTTGCCCGCGGCATCGGGATCGGCCTGCTCCCCCGACTCGGCCGAGGACCTCTGCCCGACGGGGTGGTCGCAGTACCGCTGCATCCGGCACCGAGCCGGCGCCTGTACGCCGTCTGGCGCACCGCCACCGCCCGCCGACCCGCCATCGCGGTCACTCTCGCCGCCCTCAAGGCCGGCTGGGCCTCCCGCGACACGGCCTAGCGCGGGAGAACGTTCCGCCAGGCGGGAATTCTTCGCTCACCCTTCGCGACCGATTGACAGCGGTCCGCATCGCCGCTAGGTTCCGGGAAATCTATTAGGAAACCTTCCTAATCATAAGCGACCCCACTTCGTCCCCGCCCCGACGCAGTAGGAGGCAATCCGCGATGACCCGCTCCCGATGGTTCGCGCTGGCATCCAGCGCCTTACTGGCCGCAACGGCCCTCGTCACGACCGGCGCGGCCACCAGTTCCGCCGCTCCCGTCCGCTACGAATCCGAATCGGCCGCGATCTCCCAAGGCGTGGTCGAATCCAACCACGCCGGCTTCACCGGCACCGGGTTCGTCAACTTCGACAACGTCACCGGCAGCTCGGTGGAGTACACAGTCACCGCGCCGACTGCCGGCCCGTACTCCCTGACCTTCCGCTACGCCAACGGTACGACGGTCAACCGCCCGGTCGACGTCGCCGTGAACGGCGCACTGGCCGCGGATGATCTGGCGTTCAACGGGACCGGCGCCTGGACGACGTACCAGACCGTCACCGCCAGCGCGACACTCGTTGCCGGTGCCAACAAGATCAAGACGACGGCGGTCACCGCCAACGGCGGCCCGAACGCCGACTCGCTGAGCATCGACAAGGTCACCGCGGCCGGTACGCCGGTGGGGATCAACGGCCAGCTGCACGTCTGCGGCACCAAGCTGTGCAACCAGTACAACAAGCCCATCCAGCTGCGAGGGATGAGCACGCACGGCATCCAGTGGTACGCCAACTGCATCAAGACGGCATCGCTGGACGCACTCGCGACCGACTGGAACGCCGATATCCTGCGCATCTCGATGTACGTGCAGGAAGGTGGCTACGAGACCAACCCGCGGAAGTTCACCGACCTGGTGCACGGCTACATCGAGGAGGCCAGCAAGCGCGGCATGTACGCGCTGGTCGACTGGCACCAGCTCGACCCGGGTGACCCGAACGCCAACCTGGCCATGGCCAAGACCTTCTTCACCGAGATCGCCGACCGGCACAAGAGCAAGACGAACATCATCTACGACATCGCGAACGAGCCGAACAACGTCAGCTGGGCCGGCATCAAGTCGTACGCCGAGCAGATGATCCCGGTGATCCGGGCCAAGGACTCCGACGGCGTGGTGTTCGTCGGGACGCATGGCTGGGCCTCGCTCGGCATCTCCGACGGCCGGACCGAGACCGACATCATCAACAACCCGATCAACGCGACGAACCTCATGTACACGTTCCACTTCTACGCCGCGTCGCACCACGACGAGTACTTCAACGCCCTGTCCCGGGCCGCGGACAAGATCCCGTTGTTCGTCACCGAGTTCGGCACCCAGACCTACACCGGTGACGGCGGCAACGACTTCACCTACTCGCAGAAGTACCTGGACTTCCTGGCCAGCAAGAAGATCGGCTGGACCAACTGGAACTTCTCCGACGACTTCCGCTCCGGCGCCGTCTTCAAGGACGGCACCTGCGCGGGGAACTCGTTCACCGGTACTTCGGTCCTGAAGCCGGCCGGCGTCTGGATCCGCGACCGGATCCGCACACCTGACGACTTCCCGACTAGCTGACGTGGAGCCGCCGGCACCTCCAGGTCCGGGGGCGACGGCGGGCCGCAGTGCGGGCTAGTGCCAGTGGGATGGGCGGCTGACTGACGGCGGCAATTTGGTGGCCGTGTCGCCGCGGGCCGCGTTGACCTGGGACTGCGTGACGAAGAGTGCGCCGGTGAGGTCTGCGCCGCGCAGATCGGTGTCGCGGAGGTCGGCGCCGATCAGGTCGGCCTTGCGGAGATCGGCGTCACGGAGGTCGGCACCGATCAGGTAGGCACCGCGAAGGTTCGCCGCACTGAGGTCGGCCGCGCGGAGCTTGGCCCCGATGAGGTCCGCACCGCGGCGTTCCTTCTTCTTGTTCTGCCGGCCTCGGACGAGATCGCTGGTCTGCCGCAGCAGGACGTCGACAGCTTGTCGCTCTTTGGTCAGGTCGACCTCGGCGACGTCCTGCAGGGTCAGTTGCTCGACGTGCTGCATGCTCTTCTGGAGCTCTGGATGTAGCGGAGCAGTCTCTGGTCGCTCGAGCGCGTCCGCCAGATACCAGAGCAACTCGTGAAGCTGCCGCATGATCGGCAGCGCCTCGAACATCTTCTGACCTGGTTGCTCACGCCAACTCTGACCCGCCTGACGGGAGATCTTCTGGCCGGCACCGAAGCAGTCGTAGACCGTGCAGCCCTGGAAGCCCTTGGTTCGCAGCTTCTGGTGGATGCCGCAGCGGAAGTCTTCGTCCAGGTTCGGGCAGGGCTCACCCGCGGCCTTGTCGATCGCGAAGTCGGCCGACTTGGAGAACGTCAGCGCTACACAGCAGAGGCCGAAGCAACTACTGCAGTCCGCGCGTAGATCCTCTTTCAGCACTGCCGGGGAGATTGTTAGTTCTGCTCGGCCGCGGTCTGACCGGTACGGCGCCAGCGGATCCCGGCCTCGATGAACTCGTCGATCTCGCCATCGAACACCCCGCTGGTGTTCCCCGACTCGTACAGCGTCCGAAGATCCTTGACCATCTGGTACGGGTGCAGCACGTACGACCGCATCTGGTCACCCCACGAGCCCTGCACGTCACCGCGCAGCGAGTCGATCTCGGCCCGCTCCTCGGCCTTCTTCAGCGCGAGCAGCTTCGCCTTCAGAATCACCATCGCGCTGGCCTTGTTCTGCAACTGCGACTTCTCGTTCTGGCAGGAGACCACCGTGCCGGTCGGGATATGGGTGATCCGGACCGCCGAGTCGGTGGTGTTGACGCTCTGACCACCCGGGCCGGACGACCGGTACACGTCGATCCGCAGCTCGTCCTCGGGTACGTCGATCTCGTCGGTCTGCTCCAGCACCGGGACCACCTCGACCGCGGCAAACGAGGTCTGCCGGCGGCCCTGGTTGTCGAACGGCGAGATCCGGACCAGCCGGTGCGTGCCGGTCTCGACGCTCAAGGTGCCATACGCGTACGGCGCCTTGATGCCGAAGGTCGTCGACTTGAGGCCGGCCTCCTCGGCGTACGAGGTGTCGTAGACCTCGGTCGGGTAGCCGTGCCGTTCGGCCCAGCGCAGGTACATCCGCTGCAGCATCTCGGCGAAGTCCGCGGCGTCGACGCCACCCGCGCCGGAGCGGATCGTCACCAGCGCCTCGCGCTCGTCGTACTCGCCGGACAGCAGGGTGCGGACCTCGAGCGACTGGATCGCCTTGGTCAGCGAGGCGATCTCTTTCCCCGCCTCGGCCAGACTTTCGGCGTCGTTCTCCTCGCGGCCGAGCTCGATCAGCACGGCGATGTCGTCCATCCGGCTGCGCAGGTTGGTGACCCGGTCGATGTCGGCCTGCAGCACGGACAGCCGGGAGGTGATCTTCTGCGCGTTCGCCTGGTCGTCCCACAGATCGGGCGCGGCGACCTTCTCGCCCAGCTCGGCGATCTCTCCACGCATCGCGCCCAGGTCGAGTACTTTCTCGATCGAGGTCAGGGTTGCGTCGAGTTGCTTCAGGTCAGCGTCGAAATCAGGTCCAGCCACAACCAAGCAGACTACCCGCTCGGCGTCGTAGGCCGGAATCAGCGCAGCACTCGCCCTGCCTCGGTCAGCGGAGCGAGCCCGCGGCGGAGTACGGCGAAGACCTCGTCGATCGCCTGCTCGAGGGCTGCGGCGGTGGTTTCGGGCTGGACCTCGGCGGGGTTGTCCTGCACCTGGCGGGCGAGCTCGGCTTCGAGGACCTTCTGGGCAGCCGCGTACTGCGCCGCGATCAGGTGCGCCAGCAGCGGGGTGAGCTGCGGATCACGCTCGTGCAGGGCCGCGACGATCAGTTCCTCCATCTCTTCGGCGTTCCGCCTGCGCCGGGCCAGCAGCGCCGGACTCTCCTCGATCGTGCGGCTGAACGATGCCCAGGTCGCCAGCTGGCCGGCCTCCAGCCGCTCGCGGAGCTGCTGCCGATAGTGCAGTCGCAGCGCCTCGACGACGTCATCGCCCGGAGCCGCCGCCCGGATCGCCTCGGCCGGCCCGGTCCACCAGCCGGTCTCGTCGAAGAACAGATCTTCCTTGGTCGGGAAGTGGTTGAAGACGGTCTGGACAGCCACATCGGCCGCTTTGGCGACGTCAGCCACCGTGACCGCATCGAAGCCGCGGTCGATGAAGAGGCCGGTGGCCACGTCAGAGATCGCCTGCCGCGTCTGCCGCTTCTTCCGCTCCCGCCGGCCCTCTTCGATCTGCCCCTCCTGGATCTGCCCCTCCTGGATCTGCCCCTCTTGGATCTGCATGGACAGAGCGTAGAGGAGATGTTTTACTTCATCCATTGTTGTAGTCACTACATCTTTGGAGTTACTCCATGACGATTCTCATCACTGGCGGTCGCGGCAAGATCGCCCGTGCCGTCCAGGCCGGCCTCAGCTCCCGCGGCCGTGAGGTCCGCGTCGCCAGCCGCGAACCCGCCGAGCTCCCCGGCGCCGTCGCCCTCGATCCCGCCGACCTTTCCTCCTGGTCCATCGCCCTGAAGGACGTCTCCCAGGTCTTCCTGTACTCCGATCCGTCCACCGCGACCGTGTTCGTCGAAGCGGCTGAGGCTGCCGGCGTCCAGCAGGTCGTGCTGTTGTCGTCGCTGGCGTCGCAAGCCGACAACCGGAATGCCGCGGCCGACCCGCATTCGGCTGCCGAACGGGAGATCCTCAGTGGCTCCTTCGCGACCACGCTGTTGCAGCCAGGCACCTTCATGACCAACGCGATCTTCTGGTCGTACCAGGTCCGCGCTACCGGCCAGATTCGGCTGCCCTACCTCGAAGCCGAGGAGGCGCCGATCCATGAGCAGGACATCGCGGACGTCGCGATCAAGGTCCTGCTGGACGGACCCGGCAGTACGCACGACGGCCGCGCCTATCCGATGACCGGTCCGGAGTCGATGACCCGGCGGCACCAGATCTACCTGATCACCGAGCTCACCGGCGTACCGATCGAGCCGGTCGACCTCACGCCGGACCAGGCCCGCGAGGAGATGGCGAGCAGCATGCGCAACCCCGCACAACTCGAATCCCTGATGTCCTACTGGGCCTCCCGCGTCGGCAGCCCACATCCGATCGAGCCCACCGTCGAGCTCGTCACCGGCCACGCCGGCCGCACCTTCGTCACCTGGCTGAACGACAACCAGACTGCCTTCAAGTGAGCTACGGCAGGATCGAGTCGATGTAGCCGCCGTCTACGCGGACGGCGCCGCCGGTGGTGGCCGAGGCCTGCTCAGAGCTGAGGTAGACGACCATGTTGCCGATCTCCGTGGGCTCGATCAGCCGCTGGATCAGGGAGTACGGCCGGTGCTCCCGCATGAACTGGCGTTGCGCCTCGTCCCACGGCAGATCGTCGCCCACCAACTCGCGGGCGAAGTCCTCGACACCCGGGGTGTGAGTGGGGCCGGCCATCACGGAGTTCACCGTCACCCCAGTGCCGGCCGCCGCCTTCGCATAGCCGCGCGTCACGGCTAGCAACGCGGTCTTGGTCATGCCGTAGTGCACCATCTCCAGCGGCGTCACCACCGCCGAGTCGCTCGCGATGTTCATCACCCGGCCGAACCCGCGCTCCATCATCCCCGGCAGGTACATCCGGATCAGCCGGACGGCGGAGAGCACGTTCACCTCGAAGTACCGGCGCCACTCGTCGTCGTCGATCTCGAGGACCGGCTTGGCGCCGAAAATGCCGAGGTTGTTCACCAGGATGTCGAGCTCACCGGCCTCCGCCTGGAGCGACTCCGCACCTTCGGCCGAGGCGAGGTCCGCCGCGATCGGAACCACCACCGCGTCCGGCAGTTCCTTCGTGATCCCGGCCGCCGCCTGCTCGGTCTTGGCCTGGTCGCGCCCGTTCACCACCACGGCCGCACCGGATCTGGCCAGTTCGGTGGCGATCGCCAGCCCGATCCCCTGGCTGGATCCTGAGACCAGAGCCCGTCGTCCCGTCAGATCGATTCTCATCCACCCATCGTGCCCCAGCGCCCCACCACGCTCATCCCGGCACGCGCCCGACTCAGCGAATCGGTACTACGGCTGCCGCGGAAGAGCCGACCTCCGCGCTCCCTTCCCAGCCAGGTGGTTCGAACGGCAGATCCACCGCCGAGGAGAGCTCGACGGTCACCGTCGTACCGTCGACCGAAGCCGACCAGTCCAGCCCGGTGAAACGGTTGCTCGCATCAACAGAATCCAGGTACTCCGCGGTCAGGCGCTGGGCTTCCTCGGGATCGATCCGGGCATTCTCGCCGGTCCCGAGATCGGCCTGCGCGTAGATCGCCGCGAGTCCGTTGGCTGCGGCAAGCACCGCTCCATCCGCCGTGGCGTCGAGACTCCTCCGGACCAGGAACACCTTCGAGATGTCCGTGACGACCACGATCAGCATCAGCACGATCGCCGTGAACCCGATGATCAACACCGTCATCTGGCCCCGCTCGTCCCTGCGCCTGAGCCTGGACCGCCTGGACAGCTGGGCTGGGTTGCGGTTCATCCGGTGCCCTTGGCTTCGCGGTAGTCGCCGTACGGTTCGGTGTGGGTCGCGCTGATGTGGATCGCCGGACGTTCCCCTCCGAGCGCGTCCGGGATCAACGGGAGTGGGACCTCGGCATTGAGCTCGACCGTCACGGTGGAGCCGGGCTCGAGACAGGCTGGGTTGCAGGTGATGCTCAGCTGGCTCGGCTCCAACTCCAGACCCTGGTCCTTCATCGCCAACCGGGCGGCTTCGAAGGCACGCGTCCGCGCCTCATCCTCCGAGAGACCGGCCGGCACGATGATGAAGGCACGGCCGGCCGCGCGGGTCGCGGCAGTCGCCCCGTACGACGCTCGCTGGACGTCGAACACCCCGAGCATCACATAGACCAATGGCACCAGCAGCAGCAATGCAAGCCAGGAGAACTCCACCACAGCGCTCCCCTGCTCATCCCTGCAGCGACCGGTCTGAGCGGGCTGGTCGCGGCCGCGCAGGATCATTCGCCGGTTTCCTTGATCGCGTGACCCTCGACGGCGAAGTCGATGCCCGGACCCCACAGCCCGAGCGGCGGCATGTGCGCGTTGACCACCACTCGCACGCCGGGTTGCCCTTCCACATCCACCGCCTCGGCTTCCACTCCGTCGATCAACTCGTCGCGAACCACCCCGCCGATCAACTCACGGGTGCGTGCTTCACCATCCGCCGGTTCACGATTCAGTACTGCGGCGTAGTGCGCGCCCTCGGACGCCGCAGCGGTCACCGTGTTCCGGATGTACAGGAAGAGCCCGACCTGCAGAACGCCGAGGAACAACGGCACCACGAGCATCGAGACCAGCACGAAGTCGACCACCGCCGATCCGCGCTCGTCCCGCCGTCGGCTCATCACTTGTTGGTGACTGAGTCCAGTGCGTCTTCGAGCATCGTCTTCAACTGCTCCTCGGCGACCAGCCAGATCGCCACCACCAGCCCGGCGGTCATCACGGTGATCAGCACCCAGCCGGGCACATCGCCGCGTTCCTTCTCGGCTGGTCGTGGCTTCATCACCAGCAGGAACAGTCTCGTCAGCAGTAGGGACATGGCCTCTCCTCAATCATCCGGCGATCAGCCGGATCCCGACAGCGCCCGGATAGAAGGCGAAAACGATGGTGACCGGCAGCACCAGGAACACCACCGGGATCATCATGGAAACTTCCTTGCGAGCGCCGGACTCGATCAGCTCGCGCCGATTCGCCTCACGAATATCGCCGGCCTGCGCCCGCAGTACGTCGGCCAGGGGTGTGCCGCGCTCGAGCGCCACGGCGAGCCCGTCCGCAAACCGCGACAAGGCAACCAAGCCGGTGCGGTCGGCAAGTGCGTCGAGAGCTCGCACCAACGGTTCGCCCGCGCGAGTCTCAGCCAGTACGCGCTTCAACTCCTCGGACAGCTCACCTCGGCAGGACCGAGCCACCCGGTCGAGCGCCGCCGCCGGACCCTCCCCAGCCGCGACCGACAACGCCAGAAGCTCAGCCACAGTGGGAAGTTCGAGCAACAGCCGTCGCTCGCGCCGCCCGACCTGCGCAGTCAGGTAAGTGTCCCGCGACAACACACCCAGTACTGCGAGCAGTCCACACAGCGCGAGGAGTCCCACCGGATTTCCCAGCCCGAAGGACAACAAGATCAACGCGAACAGCAACCCAACGCCGAATCCCGCGGCTCCCCACAGCACCTGCTCGATCCGGAACTCTTCGACAGTGCGATCGATCCCGGCCCGGGCCAACCGGCGCCGGATCGAGACCGCGCCGCCGAGGATCCGCTCCAGCCGGGCCGCCCCGGCGCGCAGCGTCGGCCCGAACAACCGCACGAACGCGTAGAACGGCGAGGCCGAGTCGACCACGCCGAGGAACACGTCGGAACCGCCGATGTCCCGCAGATACGGCCCGATCCGGTCGTCCACGGAGGGCTTTCGCAGGAACGGCAGCCGGCGTACCACCAGCAGCAGGCTCGCTCCGAAGACGCCGCCGAGCAGAGCGCCGAGCACGGTGGGGTTCATCGCAACACCCGCTCAGGCTCGGGCAACCGGCCGATCCGCAACATCAGCCGGTACGCGATGACGCAGACGGCGGCACCGATTCCGATGATCAGGGCGCCGACCGGCGAGTTGTAGCGCTGGATCACGTCGCCCTGGAACGAGAGCAGGAGAAGGACGAGCCACGGCGCCGCAACGGCGACCCGAGCCCCGTTGACCGACCAGGACTGTCGCGATTCCAGCTCTGACCGGGTCCGGGCGTCGTCGCGAAGAAAACTCGACAGGGATCGCAGTAATCGGCCGAGATCGCCACCGCCGACCTCCCGGGCGATCCGCAGGGCCTCGATCACGCGATCGCCGACGGGATCAGCGAGCCTGGCCTTCAACCGATCCAGCGAATCCGCGAACCGACCGGTCGACGCGTAGTCCGCCCCGAACCGGCGGAACGGCTCCCGCAACGGCAGCGGTCCACGCTCGCCGACCTGCGCCAGCGCCTCCGACAACGACAGTCCGGCGCGGACCGCGGACGAGATGTTGTCGACCACGTCCGGCCAGAGCTCACGGAACTCCGCCAGCCGCTTCCGCGCGCGACTCTTCAACAGGGCAACGGGAATCCCGCCGGCCATCACCCCGAAGACCACCCCGACCGGCAGCGCGGCGGAGACCACGAACATCAACGCGAACGCGACCACGCCGGTGATCACACAGGCACCGATGAAGGCCGCCGGGGTGACGCCTTCGACACCGGCGCTGGCCAGGAGATCGCGGCTGCGAGTGATCAACCGGCCTTCGGGCTGCGCCTTGCCCTCGGCCGGCGCGAGGAAGGACCAGCTGATCAGCAGCAGGCCGATCCCGAAGAACAGACCGAGCAGGAGTCCCATCAGTTCACCCCGCGCGGCAGCTCGGTGAGCAGACCTGAGGGCGAGTACCCCGCCTGCTGGAAGCGCTCGGGATGCGGCAACTGTCCCTCGGCCCGGCGCAACTGTCCGTCGACGGTGCCGAAGATGGTCTCCGTCTCGATCGTCTGGTCCTCGATCCGGCCACTCACCGCCACGATCTCGCGCAATCGCCGCTGCCCGTCCACCCCGATGCCGAGGTGAACCACGAGATCCACGCAGCCCGCCACCGTCGGAAGAACGAACCTCGACCCGATGTTCTCCCCCGCCAGCAACGGCAGCGTGCACATCTTGGTCAACGCCTCACGCGCCGAGTTCGCGTGGATCGTGCACATCCCGGGCAATCCTGAATTCAAAGCGAGGAGTAGATCCAGACACTCCTCCCCACGGACCTCGCCGACGATCAGGCGGGACGGCCGCATCCGCAGGGATTCCTTGACCAGGTCGCGCAGCCGCACCTCGCCGGTCCCCTCGAGCCCTGCCTGCCTGGTCTGCATCGACACCCAGTCAGGGATCGGCAGCTTGATCTCGAAGACCTCTTCGCAGCTGATCACGCGTTCGCTGCCGGGGATCGAACCCGCCAGCGCGTTCAGCATCGTGGTCTTGCCCGCCTGGGTGCCGCCCGAGACGAGGATGTTGAGCCCGCACGCCACCGAGGCGTCGAGCACCGCGGCTGCGTGCGGGGTGAGAGAGCCGAGGGCCACCAAGTCGCCCAGCCGCGTCGCGCGAACGGTGAATTTGCGGATGTTGATCGCTGCATACCGTTGAGTGATGCCGCCGAGCACGACGTGCACGCGGCTCCCGTCGGGCAACCGCGCGTCCGTGAACGGCTGCGAGACGTCGATCCGCCGCCCGGTCGTCTTCAGCATCCGCTCGACCAGGTCGCCGACCTCTTCCTCGGTCAGCACGGTCGTGGTCAGCTCGTGCCGCCCCTCGCGGGCGATGAACACCCGGCTCGGCTCATTGATCCAGATCTCCTCGACCGCCGGATCGTCGAGGTACCGCTGCAGCGGCCCGAACCCGGCCACCCGGTCGTGCACCTCGCGGCTGACCGCCTCGACGTCGCCGATCGGCGGCACGATCCCGGTCAGGCTGCGTTCGTCGTACTCCCGGACGACGGTGGCGACGATCGCGTTCACGGCGCCGGGATTGCGGAGCGGGTCGATGCCCTCGCGGCGGACCACATCGCGCACCTGGGCGTCGATCAACTCGACCGCACCACTCCAGCCGGACCGGCGGGGGGCGAGTCTGTCGGCTGTCATCGTCTCCCTGTGTCTGCTGGCGGGCGGGGCTGGCTGGCGACGTCTACTGGCTGGCGACCAGTCGGTCACCGTGCGCGACCATCCTCCCAAGCGAGGGGTCCCCGGCGCCAACCCGATCCACCCGACCTGTGGATAACCCTCACACACCACAGGTTCACAGACCGTATCCAGCCGCTCACCCCGAGGTCCACCCCGTTGCACCTTCCTGCAACGCCCCCGGTACGCCGGTCCGCCGGTGCCCGGGGTGATCCGCCGGCCCGGCCGAGGCTCGCAGTACGGGCGGGTGGTTCTGGCGATCGAGCCGGGGGCGCGGACGGAGTACGGGTGTAACAGAGACAGTGGCCCCGGGCGTCGTACAGGGTGAGACCACGACGGAGAGGTGGCGATGAGACCGACGACGGACGACTTCGAGGAGTTCGCCAGAGCGCGGACCCCGTACTTGTACCGGACGGCCTGGTTGCTGGCGGGCGATCGGCACCACGCGGAGGATCTGGTCCAGGAGACGTTGGCGAAGATGTTCCGCGCCTGGCCGGGGCTCGAACGGATCGACAATCCGGCGGCGTACGCGCAGACCGTGCTGACCCGGACGTACATCTCCCAGCGCCGTCGGCGGAGCTGGACCGAGACACCGGTCTCGGCGACCCCGGAGCGGGCTGATCGCCCCGGCGACCCCGAGCTCCGGCTGTCCCTGCAGAAGGCGCTGGCCGAGCTGGCTCCCCTTGATCGTGCGGTGCTGGTGCTGCGGTTCTTCGAAGATCGCAGCGTCGAACAGGTCGCGCTCGATCTCGGCAAGAAGCCCGGCGCGATCAGGACCAGGACCTCCCGGGCGCTCGACCGGCTCCGGACCGTCCTCGGCGATGACGCCGTCCACCTGATCGCCCTCTGACCCGGCACCAGGAGAACCCATGAACAACCTGAACGAGACCCTGCCCGACCTGATGCACCGAGCAACCGAAACCCTCGAACCAGAGTCCACCGACCTGGTCGAGCGCGGCATCCGCCGTGGTACTACGTTGCGTCGCCGCCGGACCGTTCTCCGCGGCCTCACCGGCGCCACCGCAGTACTGGCCACCGCGGGCATCGTCGTCGGCGGCACGCAACTCTTCGGCAGCAGCTCGCCTGCTGAGCCGCCGGCCGCCAGCGGCACCACTCCGTCAGCCAAGGCGCCGGCGGCCAAGCCGACGCCCGTCACGCCGGCCCAGACCCTGGATACCTTGCTCCAACTGGTTCCCGCGAACCTCAAGCAGTCGGCCCCGAAGAGCTCGGACGCGGACGGCTATCACCGCGCATCGGTCGTGGTCAACGACGGGAGGGGGGCTTCACTGCTCACCGTCGCGCTGGCGTCCGGCCTGCCCCTGAAGGGGGGCTGCGCCGGGTTGCACGGCAAGTGCACGGTGCAGCCCGACGGAACGGTGGTCGCGTCCTATGCCAACGAGTCGATCTTCCCGTACGACGCGACGAAGAACCCGCAAGGGGTGAAGAACACCGTCCTCGAGATCTTCCGTCCCGACGGCACGCTGATCAGCCTCTACAGCTACAACGCGCCCAAGGAAATCGGCGTCCAGCACACCCGCGAGAATCCGTTGCTCTCGGTCGCCGACCTGACCCGGATCGCCAACAGCGAGTCGTGGGCGTACCCGGCGAAGTACGTGCCCACAGCGAAGCCGGATCCTGGGGCCGGCTACCCGACCGTCCCGCTGGCGCAGACGCTGCAGACGCTCAAGGACGTGCTGCCGGGCGGGCTGCAGTTCACGCGACCGGAGACCTGGGGCGGCGGGGCGGAGAACGGGCACAACGGCGCGTCGTACGTCATCAACGACGGCAAGGGCAAGTCGCAGGTCGGCGTGCTGGTGATGCGCGAGAATGCCATCACCACGTGCGCCAACTCGGTACTGCGGCATTGCAAGGTCCGGCCGGACGGTGCCGTTGTCAGCTGGTCGACGAACGAGCCCGAGTACTCCGACAGCCGCCAGCAGATCGACGGCGTCCTCGCGAACCGGATCGAGATCCACTACCCGGACGGCCGCTACCTCGGGATGTGGAGCTACAACGGACCGCAGGAGAAGGGCGCCAAGCACACGCGCGTGAAGCCGGCCCTCACCACGGACCAGTTGCTGGCCATGGCAGGCGACAAGGCCTGGAAGTTCCCCGGCACCGGCACCAAATGAGGCTCGCCCTCGTCCGTCGCTGATCCTCTGAGGGGTGGGTCAGCGATGGACGAGGGTGTGTTCGAAGGCGTAGCGGGAAGCGCGGAAGAGGTGTGAGCCGTACTCCACGGCACGACCGTGGTCGTCGTAGGTGATCCGCGTCGTCGCAAGCAGCGGACAGCCCGGTTCCTCGGAGAGGAGCCGGGCTTGCTCGCCTGTAGCCGGTTGGGCCGAGATCGTCTGGTGCGCCACCTTCAGGCGGACGCCCTCGGCTCTGAGCAGTTCGTAGAGGCCACGCTCGGCCAAGGTGGTCGGGTCCGTGTCCAGCATCTCCGGCGGTAACCAGTTGCGCATAAGTGCGAGCGGTTCGCCGTCCGCCCTGCGGAGCCGCTCCAAGCGCAGTACGCGATCTCCTGCTTCGCACTGCAGAGCTGTCGCCACATCCGGGCTCGCTGGGGCGATGCCGAACCGCAGCACCTCGGTCTGTGGTTTGCGGTGGGCCGCTGCGAGGTCGTCGTACAGGCTGGTGAGCTCCAGCGAGCGCCGTACCTGACCGGAATTGCCTACCACCTGGGTGCCGACGCCGCGTTTGCGTACCAACAGGCCCTGGTCGACCAGGCGGGCGATGGCCTGGCGGACCGTTGGACGGCTCAGTCCGTACGCCTCGGCGAGGTCGACCTCGTTGCTGAGCCGGGAACCGACCGGCAGGTCACCGCCCTGGATCGCCGCTTCGAGCTGCTGTGCTAGTTGAACGTGAAGCGGGACACGACTGGTGCGATCGACGCTGACCTGGACGGTGCTCATGGGCACATCTTGGAGGCTCAACGCCCGACCGTCGAGTCAAGGAGCACATTTGATCAGATCTCTACCTTTCTGAGCCCAGCCAAAACGCTGCCTCGCCAGACCTTCACAACTCACGCCCGTCCTCGGTGTGCTCCAGAAAGGCATCCAATTGGGCGATGAGTTCGTCGAACGACTGCTTGTGGAATAAGGCCGGCGCGCTGGATCCATCCCAGCTGGCATCGACGCCGTCGGGTCGGTACTGGGCTGCAATGACAGCGGACCAGTGGAAGTTCGTCGCGTGGCCGAGGATTCGTACGCTGACCCACTCCGAGAAACCGCGGAGCAGCACCCCGCCCGTGGCCACGTTGCAGCCTTCGACGAAGCCTGCCGCAGTGTTGAACCGATCATCAGGCAGAAACATTCTCGGCCGGCACCCCAGCCGCCCGAAGAGCTCACGAAAGTCCACCGGCTCACTCATTCCTCCCTCCTGAGTCGTCGAGGCGTTCGAGGATGAGATCGAAGGTGGAGGTGAGTTCTTGGTCGGCGGTGAGGTGGAGGTGGGAACCGGCTGGGGCGGTGGGATCGGCCAGGGTGAGGAGATGCCGTGCCAGGGAGATCAGACCGGCGGCGTTGGCGGACAGAACAATCTCGGTGGAGGACGTCGTCAGTGCGATTTCAAAGCCGTCATTCCAACGGTAAGTGAACCCACGGACCGGATCGCGGGGGGACCCGGTGGCGGAGATTCCCTCGCCTGAGGGCTGGTGCACGTCATCATCATCGGTCTGCTGGTGCCGTTCGCTGTCCACGCCGAATCACATCACGGCGGAGCGACTCAGGTCGCCGAGTGCCGGCTTGTCGGGATCCGGTGTGGTGGAGGGGGCGGTGAGGTAGGAGGCTGGTGGGGGACGAGAGGAGCTCGACTGTGTGGTTGCGGGTTGGGGTGGGG
>Ga0193717_1000087_pt1 | contig 93437 bp, 84 predicted proteins | sample U2c2metaG_FD_145900 | JGI IMG/M metagenome (GOLD analysis project Ga0193717, IMG submission 145900) | Soil microbial communities from a riparian zone of the East river system, Colorado, United States - U2c2 | ecosystem: Environmental > Terrestrial > Soil > Riparian zone | place: USA: East River... | reverse complement strand
CACAGAAAATATAAGCGGGACCATTAGTACAAATCCAACATTGTAGAATAAAGGGATACCGACAATGAAACCTGTGAGCACCAAACCCCATTGAATATATTTGGTTCCAAACAGATTCATCATGACCGATGCTATCTTTTGCGCAGCACCGCTCTCAGCGACCAGCTTGCCCAGCATTGCGCCAAAAACGATGATGGACACTAGTGATCCGAGTATATCCCCCATGCCTTTTTGCACAGAGGCAGTGACGCTTTTGAGTGGTATACCCAGCATAATGCCGCAAAATATAGATACAATTAAAAAAGCAATGAACGGATTGATCCTGGCCCAGGTAATGAGCAGGACCAGTAAAAGGATGCAGCCGATAACGATCAGTATGGTCATTTGGTTAGGGGTTTACCCAAACTTAGATAAAATTGTTAAGTTTGAACATATACTATTTACATTATTACCATGACATCATCACCTCAGCAAGCATTTTCAGCTTTAAATCTTGAACTGCCTCCTGCACCACAGCCACTGGGTATTTATAAGCCCTTTTTGGTAGACGGCAAATACCTTTATCTTTCAGGCCACGGTCCGGTATTGCCTGACAGGTCACTGATCATTGGACGCATAGGTGAGAATATGGACATGGACGAGGGTAAGCTGGCCGCCCGTCAGGTCGGGTTAACGATGCTTTCCACAATTGTGACTAATTTCGGAAGCCTTGATGTCATTAAAAGAGTAATTAAGGTGCTGGGGATGGTAAATTGCAAGCCTGATTTTGAGAAACATCCCTATGTAATCAATGGCTGCAGTGAGCTGTTTGCTGCAGTTTGGGGAACTGAAAACGGGATAGGCGTCCGCAGTGCTGTGGGTATGGGCTCGCTGCCCGATAATATCCCTGTAGAGGTGGAAGCTGTCTTTGAGTTGCATCACTAACAAATTCAATATGTTTATTTTAGATGCACACCTTGACCTGAGCATGAATGCCATGGAGTGGAACCGGGACCTGCGGCAACCTGTAAGCACATTGCGCGCCAGGGAATTCGGCATGACAGACAAACCTGATCGCGGGAAGGGGACAGTATCCTTTCCTGAACTTCGTAAAGGGAATATAGGTATTGTGGTGGCCACCCAGATTGCCAGATATGTAAAACCAGATAGTTTGATTCCGGGCTGGACATCTCCGGAGCAGGCCTGGGCACAGACACAGGGGCAGCTTTCCTGGTATAAGGCAATGGAGGAAGCGGGCGAGTTAATTCAAATTGCGGACGCAGCGGCCCTGAAAAACCATTTTGACCTTTGGAATGACCATACACCCAACGAAAATAAGCCAATCGGCTATATCCTGAGTTTAGAAGGAGCAGACTCTATAGTTGACCTCAATTATCTGGAAAAAGCTTACGCATACGGACTAAGGGCCCTTGGCCCGGCACACTATGGCCCTGGGAGGTATGCCAATGGCACAGACTCAACCGGTCAGATGGGGCCGGCAGGCTTAGCGCTGCTGAAAGAAATGGAACGGCTGAATATCATACTCGATGCCACACACCTGTGCGATGATGCCTTTTGGCAGGCGCTAGACCATTTTAATGGCCACGTATGGGCGAGCCACAACAATTGCCGGACTTTCGTAAACCACAACAGGCAATACAGCGACGATCAGATCAAGGCCCTGATTGCAAGGGGTGCGGTGATCGGCGGAGCATTTGATGCATGGATGCTGGTACCTGACTGGCAAAGAAAGCTTTCTACTCCTCAGGGCATGAACTGCGGGCTGGATAAAGTCGCGGACAATATAGACCACATCTGCCAGCTGGCCGGAAATTCCCGGCACGCAGGTATAGGCTCAGATCTCGACGGTGCTTTTGGCACGGAGCAGTCACCCTTTGACCTCGATACCATTGCTGATCTGCAGAAACTGGTGACCATACTTTCCGGCAGAGGTTATTCGGCCGGTGATCTTGAACATATTTTTCATCAGAACTGGCTGAACTTTTTATATCAGGCCTGGGCTGAACCAGTCGGGGAGACGACTATGGTCAGTTTTTAAGAGATCATCGAACTTTTAAATTATTTTAAAAAATTTCAGCGTACGATTTGGATTAATTCTAAATAATGTCAATATTTGCACCACGTAAGTTTTGAATGCGAAATATGCAAGAATTAGCAATACTACCTTCTGTCGATTTCTCTGAAGTATATAGTACCGGATTCGGAGCTATGTACCAATCTGATAGTGAAAATTGCTGGTATATTGACTTTGCAGGAAAGCTTGCCCGTTTTGATTACCGCAATTTACTCAAACTCAAAAAAGCAGTTTACCAGATTGACATAGAGAAACTGCTGCTAAGCAGCGATAAGGCGCCGGATCTGGAAATTATCTTTATCTGCGCATGCAACCATTGCTACGTATTGTCCCTGATTCAGATCATTGCATTAAAAGAATTGCTGCAGGGTACATTTGTAATGCTGGACCTCAATCACATCATTTACGATCGTCTTCACAGGATAGTCGCCTGATTAACTTAGAATTAGAATCTTTCCATATTGTGTTATTATTCTTGCATGCGGGTTTATTGCATTATTTTTGATGTATTAATCCCATTAAATCAATAGGAACATGAAAGACATCATTCGCGCAAAGTGTTTAATTTCATCAGATGTAGAAACACTTATCAACCAGCAGATAAAAAAAGAAGCCCACTCTTCATCAATATACTTATCCATGGCCTCATGGTGCAACCGCAATGGTTATGACTTTTCATCCGAATATTTTTTCAAGCAGGCTGAAGAAGAAAGAATGCACCAGCTTAAGTTCTATAAGTATATATTAGATATGGGTGGTACTGCAATATCTCCTGATGTGAGCAACATCAAAATCGAGTACAATTCTTTCCGTGAGGTTTTTGAAGAAGCATTGGAGCAGGAAATTGCGGTAACCCAGTCCATTAAAAACATTGCGGCCAGGTGCCACAAAGAACAGGATTATGTAACCTTATAATTCTTAAACTGGTTCTTCAGAGAACAAAGAGAAGAGGAATACAAAGCCCGTCGTGCGCTTGAGCTATTTGACGTAATAGGTGAAGAAGGAACAGGAAGATGGCAGATCGACAAGCACGTAGGTCAGATCAAATACGACAGCGAAGCTTAAACTAAAAACGGTTTAAATTCAAGAGGGTACACACTTTTGTCAGTGTGTACCTTTTTTTGTATATTGATACCACAGCCATGTCAAAAAAGGATAAAGACAAAAAGTCTGATAAAAAGAAAAAGGACAAGAAGAAAAAGAAAAAAGAATGCTGCGAGAAATACCTCAAAGGCAAACGCTGCGACAATTGTCCTTTTGGCTAGAGGCCCGCTTCTCTAGTTCAGGTTGATTACGCCGTCCCCAATATGATAACACCTCCTGCACCTGGGTTCGTAACTTTCCTTTTCACCCAGTAATACTTTCTCCTCACCGGCTACTGTCCGGAAAGAATACATCGCCGGAGCACCGCATCGCACACAAACCGCATTGACCTTGGTGACGTGTTCAGCAATGGCCATCAGTGCAGGTACAGGGCCAAAGGGTTTTCCCGAAAAGTCCATGTCCAGGCCTGCTACGATCACCCTGATGCCTTTCTGAGCCAGCTTATTGCATACCTCCGGAAGATTCTCATCAAAAAACTGCGCCTCGTCTATCCCTACCACCTGGGTGTCTGTACCAAGTAATAAAATTGCGGATGAGTGGTCTACCGGCGTTGACTGGACAGAATTCAGGTCATGAGAAACAACGGCGTTCTCGTCATACCGGGTATCTGTCCTGGGCTTAAAAATCTCCACATTCAGCTTTGCAATTTGTGCTCTTCTTAGTCTCCTCAGTAATTCTTCTGTTTTGCCCGAAAACATAGAGCCGCAAATGACCTCTATGCTGCCGCAAAATTCTCCCTTTCTAAAATTTTGTTCGCTGAATAACATGTGTTTATAGTCCTTGTAGCCAGCTAATATCAGAATTTTGTAGTACTTTTGGGTGTCAAGTTACCAACATAAAACGTCAATTCTACCGTTATAACACTATGATGAACCAGGCTGATATCTTTAAAAAAATAGGAGTAATATTAAGTGAGCTTCAGGAACAATATGAATTTTTAGCTCAAAACCCTGAGCAGCTCAATGAACTGGAGCTGGAACTTTTTTTGGCCAATGCCAACTTTTTATCTGATCATGTTGAGATTATCCGCAAGCTCAATACCAGCAGAATACCAAAGGAACTGCCACAGCATACGGAGATTTCAAGCGCACAGGCCGAGCAGATTCCCGCCCGCCCGATAGCACAGGAACAGGCGCCGGTAGTTGACGATCTGCCTGAACCTAAAGATTATACTTTTTTTGAGAAGCCGGCTGACCTGGTAGACTATGTGAATGAGGAGCCCGAAAATACCGCACATACTTTTGAGTTTATACTAAACGACAATCCTGAATCCGGCAGATTTGATTTTGGAGAGCAGCCGGCAGACGAAATTTTTAGAGAACCAGAACTTAAAGAGGACATTGTCGAAGAAAAAGTTGTTCCCGCCCCAATAACATCATTAGTAGAGGATAAAATAGAAAAGCAGGTTGTACAACCCGGACTATTCCGGGCGGAACCTGAAAAGCCAGCCGAAAATGAAGCACCAACTGCCGCCAGGCCAACTTTAAACGACCTGCTGGCAGGCAATAAGAGCAGCGGCTCGCCGAAAGTCAAAGATGAAGACAGTAAACCCCCTGTAACCGACCTGAAAGGTGCCATCACGCTCAATGAAAAGCTCCTGTACATTAAGGATCTTTTTAACGGGTATAATCTGGCTTATTCCGAGGCCATAGACCTGATCAATAAAATGCCTGATCTCAAAACAGCAGACCATTTCCTGAAGAATAATTATGCGGAGAAAAACAACTGGCAGGCAAAGCAGGGAACAGTAGACCAGTTTTATGAACTGCTGGCACGCCGTTTTCCCAACGGCTGATCAGAATCAGATAAAGCCCATCCTGTTGGAGTCCAGTTTTAGGAAAATAAACAGCAGTACCGTAAAACTCCATAAAGAAGAACCTCCATAACTGATAAATGGCAGTGGGATTCCGATAACAGGAACTATTCCTATGGCCATGCCTATATTGATGAATACGTGAAAGAACAGGATGCAGGCTACACAATAACCATACACCCTTGAAAAGCTGGAACGCTGTCGCTCCGCCATATTGACCAGCCTTACCATCAGAAAAATAAATAGTCCGATCACCACAAAACATCCGGTGAATCCCCATTCTTCGCCTATAGTAGAGAATATAAAGTCTGTGCTCTGCTCCGGAACATATCCGTATTTGGTTTGTGTGCCCTCCAGAAATCCGCGTCCTGTCAACTGGCCTGAACCTATGGCTATTTTAGACTGGATTACGTTGTAACCTACGCCTTTGGGGTCTGTTTTTAACCCGAGTATAATTTCGATCCGGGTACGCTGATGTGTTTTCAGCACCTTTTCATAGGCAAATTTCACTACAAACAGGTAGGATATCGCTACTATAGTAGCTATAATGGCAGAGAACATGATCTTTTGTTTTCTTCTGTTGCTGTAAACAAAGAAGCTCCCGATCAGCAGAATGACCGGGATCAGGATTTGTAAAGGCACCAGGAAGTCTGCTACAAACAGCACGATCATGCCCAGGAAGATCAGCAGGAAATAGCCTGACAATCCTTCCCTGTACATTGGGAACATGAAGGAGAGAAAGACCAGTGCTGACCCGGCATCCGGTTGCCGAAGAATCAGTATCAGGGGCATTCCAATGATCAGTGCCGCAAAAAGAATCGATTTGATGTCTCTGAACTTGGGGCTAAAAGTACTGATGTACCGGGCCAGCAGCAGGGCTGTCCCGAATTTGGCAAGCTCAGAAGGCTGGAGCCTGAACCCGCCGATGGCAAGCCAGGCCTGGTTTCCTCCAACATTTCTGCCGACTACCAAAACTACGATCAGTAACAGTAAGGTAATGCCGTAGATGATGGGAGAGAAGATGCTGAAAAACTTGCCGTCCAGCAGCAGAATCGAGAAGCCAAGCACCAGAGCCGAAAGGATAAATACCAGCTGCTTGCCTGAATTCGTTGAAAAATTGAATACAGAAGTATCCCCATCAGCGGTAAATATAGAGGCGTATATGTTGATAAAACCAACCGCACAAAGCAGCACGTAGACCAGGATGGTGATCCAGTCTACCTTGAAAAAAAACCTGTTGCTTTGCGGAGTATTCATTATCTGGCAGTAGTAATGGGTTTATTGATCTTTACCGGACTTACAGCGCGCTTCAACTGCAATTTTTTGGCAGCTGAGTCAGCTTTAATGCTGTCTGCGTTTTTAACACCGGGCTTAATTTTAGGTTTTGGCAAGGCAGGCAACACCACCTGTTTCTTCATCCATTCTACCTGCGCTTTCCGGTATCCGCCTATACTATCCTTCAAATATTTTTCGGTGAGGTAACTGGCAATCGGAGCAGCATAAGTACTTCCAAAACCTGCATTTTCTACGATGACTGCAATGGCGATTTTAGGATTATCCCTCGGTGCAAAACCAATAAAAACAGAGTGGTTCTTTCCGCGCGGGTTCTGAACGGTACCTGTCTTACCGCACATGACGATGTCAGGGATCCTCGAGAGTATGGCCGTACCCCAGGAGGCGTTTACAGCGTCCTGCATTCCGTCTATTACCGGGGTAAAGTGTTTTTCATCTACTCCAACATAATTTTTCTTTAGATATTCTTTTTTTATGACGTGGTTTTTGCCAATTGATTTAACCAGATGGGGTTTAATATAGTACCCGCGGTTGGCAATGACAGCCATAATATTTGCCATTTGCAAAGGCGTAGCATCCATTTCTCCCTGCCCTATCGCCAGTGAGATTACGGTTGAGTAGCCCCAGTATTTGCTGTATTTCTTTGAGTAGTACGCCGCGTCGTACAGCCGGCCTGTCCTTTCGTTCGGCAGATCGACCCCAAGGCTGTCGCCCAGCCCCCAGAGTTTTACTTTGCTCCTCCAGTCGTCGTAGGCAATCTTCTGGTTTTTGTATTTGCGCTGCGTAAGCAGTTTTTGAAATACATAGCAGGCATAGGTATTGCAGGACCTTGCGAGCCCCATTCGTACAGCCACATTGCCATCCCGGTGCTCACACTTTACGGTATGATTTCCTACTTTGAAGTATCCGGGACAAAAGAATGTTGTATTTTCATCGATCACGCCTTCCTGCAGCCCTATCAGGGCATCGAGTGGCTTAAACGCTGATCCGGGTGAATAATAACCCTGAATTGGCCGGATATTAAATACCCTGTTCGGATTCTTCAGCAATTCCATGTAGTTATTGCCCTGCTGACGGCCCACCATCAGGTTCGGGTCGTAATTTGGGCTGCTTACAAAAGCCAGTATTTCTCCTGTTGCCGGTTCTATGGCCACTATACTGCCGATTTTATTTTGCATGAGCTCTTCACCCAGTTTCTGAATCCCTAAATCAAGCGATGAGATCAACTGCTCCCCGGATATGGCTGCAGTGTCAAATCTTCCTTCTGCATAGCTACCCTTGGGTACATTATGCGCATCATAAAGCATGTTCACAACCCCGCGCTCACCTCTCAATGCTTTTTCATAGGCGCGCTCGACCCCCTGCCGGCCGATGTAATCTCCAGGACGGTAATAGCCCTGTGAATTGTCAATTTCCTTTTGGGTTACTTCCTTAATATACCCCAAAAAATGGCTGGCTATACTGTCCGGATATTGCCTGATGGTTCTGCTTTGTACAAAGAAGCCCGGAAACCGGGAAAGCTGTTCAGACAATGACTGATAGATCTGTACCGAAAGCTGTTTCTCGATAATACTGGGCTGAAACCTGGAAAGCCGTCTTGCTTTCCTGAAGTTCTTACCAAATTTGGCTGTGTCCACATCAATGATCCTGCAAAGCTCCAGTGTGTCAAAAGGCTTCACATCATTAGGAATGGCCATCAGGTCATAGACGGGTTCATTTTGCACCAGTATCTTTTCATTTCTGTCGAGAATAACCCCGCGGGCAGGAAAGGTATAAATAGGGCGCAATACATTACTCTTTGCAGTACGAAAATACTGATCACTATAAACCTGGATATAAAACAATGTGCCAAGTAAGATGAGTCCGGTCACAATGAATAAGCCCTGTACCACATACTTCCGGTTGAACAGATTGTAATTATCCATCATCGCATTTTTCTGTTATAGAATATAAACTCTATCAGTACGACAGTAAACAAAGTAAAGAGGCCGCTCAACAAGCACCTGAGCAGGGTATATGACAGCTCTGTAAATCTGAATGTTTCCAAAAGAAACAACACGATGTGGTGGGAAAAAATGCACAGCAGCGCATAAAGCATGAACCATCTGAAGCCCATGTTGCCGAGTGTTGGCTCCGGCTCATCAAAACCATCCCTGCTTACCGTCACAGAAATGAACAGGATCCTGACAAAGGCGAGCATTACGCAGGCTGCAGTATGCACACCTAAAGTATCGTAAAATGCATCCAGGGTCAGGCCTGTGGCAAAGGCTATGATATAAAGCAGTATATTGGGTATCCCGAATGGCAGCAGCAATAAAAAGAGGATGTAAAGAAAAGGAGTAGCCATATTGTAAAGACTCAGATTCCTCAGCAAAAGGATTTGAACCAGCAGCAGGATCACCCACCGTACTACGTTTGCCAATATTAGTTTACTGTTCATCCGGGATCTTTGCTTCTAATTCCTGCTGTTCCTTTGCAAATTTATCTTTTATAACATACACATATTGTAAGGTACTAAAATCGTTAAAAAGATTAATTTCCAGTGTCATGAAATTTCCGCCCGTGGCAATTCCGGTATTACTAACCGCTCCCACAGGAATGCCTGCCGGAAACTTGGAATAGTTTGAAGTCACTACAGTATCTCTTAAGTTCACCTTAAAGTGATTTGGGATATCTTTAATGTAGGCCTTGCGGTAATCGAAGTTTCTTTCGCCCCATACCAGTGAACCCACCGCGCTGTTCTTTTTAATACTTACACTTACGTAAGTTTTCTGATGCAGCAGCGACTCGATTGTCGCCAGGTGCTCAGACACATCTCTTATATAACCAACTACTCCTTTTACCGGCGAAATAACAGGCATGCCGCTTGTGATCCCATCCATTCTGCCTTTATTGATGGTGATGATGTTATTGCGGAGCGTAATGGAATTTTTGATTACTCTGGCCGCCAGATAAGTATAATTTGGAGTGCCTGAAGTATCCTTTACGGTGATGTCCCTGGCTGTGTCGACGCTTTTTATGGCAAAGATTTCAGTCTTCAGTCTGGCATTTTCAGCAGCCAGGCTATCATTGGCCACACCCAGGTTAATGTACTTTTTAACAACATTCAGGTTATTGTATACATCGCCAACGATCTGATTTGTAGAATTTATAGCAATGCTATGCTGATAAGCATTATTTTTTACAGTAAGGACAATTCCAATGGTAAAAAAAATGATAAAAAAGAAAAATGCGTTGTATCTGCTGATGAAAATCCAAAGGTTACGCATATATCTACATCTTTTTTATAGTAGTCAGTATCAAGTATCAGGCAGATAGATTGGGCGTTTACCTGATACTGGCTGTTTACTACTTATTTACTGCATTAAAAATTTAAAGGTGCCAATATTCTTCAGGGCTATGCCAGTGCCGCGCACTACTGCACGAAGCGGATCTTCAGCTACATGTACCGGAAGTTTGGTTTTTGCAGCCACACGTTTATCCAGCCCGCGCAATAAAGCACCGCCACCGGTCAGATAGATACCCGTCTGATAGATGTCGGCAGAAAGTTCCGGCGGAGTGATCTCCAGTGCTTTTAAAATCGCCTCTTCGATTTTAGAAATCGACTTATCCAGGCAATGCGCAATTTCAGTATAAGAAACGGTGATCTGCTTAGGTACACCTGTCATCAGGTCCCGTCCCTGTACTGCAAAGTCTGCAGGTGGGTCTGTCAGCTCAGGCAAGGCCGCACCAACCTCTATCTTAATCTTTTCGGCAGTACGGTCACCGATCATGATGTTGTGCTGGCGGCGTATATAGTTTACAATATCCGAATCAAAATTATCACCGGCTACCCGGATCGACTGGTCACATACGATACCTGATAAGGCAATCACGGCGATCTCGGTAGTACCACCACCAATATCGATGATCATGTTACCCATGGGCTCTTCCACGTCAATGCCTATACCCACAGCGGCTGCCATAGGTTCATGGATCAGGTATACTTCTTTGGCGCCGGCGATCTCAGCTGAGTCACGCACCGCACGTTTCTCAACCTCAGTGATGCCAGATGGGATACAGATCACCATTCTCAATGAAGGGAACATCCAGCCTTTGCCGCCGTTCAGCATGCGGATCATTCCTTTGATCATGGCCTCCGCAGCATTAAAGTCAGCGATCACGCCGTCCTTCAAAGGTCTTACGGTACGTATGTTGTCATGGGTTTTACCTTCCATCTGCATGGCCTGTCTGCCTATTGCGATGATCTTGTTGGTTTGCCTGTCAAAGGCAACAATTGAAGGTTCGTCTACTACTACTTTGTCATTATGTATGATCAGGGTGTTTGCCGTACCTAAATCGATAGCAACCTCCTGTGTGAACCAATTAAATAAACCCATTTATAGGTGATAATTAAGTATTAAAAATTCTGTGTACTATAGTAATGTAAAACTACGTCTTTTTATTGTATTCGTGGATAAATAAATTAGTGTTTGAAATGTCTGATACCGGTAGTAACCATTGCAATTCCCTTTTCATTGGCCATGTTTATTGAATCCGCATCTTTTATAGAGCCACCTGGCTGTAAAACGGCCGTAATTCCTGCTTCAGCAGCGATTTCCACACAGTCCGGGAACGGGAAAAAAGCATCAGAAGCCATAACAGACCCTTTCAGATCAAAGTTAAACGCATCTGCTTTTACTATAGCCTGCTTTAAAGCGTCCACTCTTGAAGTCTGGCCCACACCGCTGGACAGCAACTGGTCATTTTTTACAAAAACGATCGTATTTGATTTGGTATGCTTTACAATTTTATTGGCAAAGTAAAGGTCTTTCAGCTCCTGAGCAGAAGGTGCTTTTGCCGTTACCGGGTTCATTTGCTCCGGGCCTTCAATGATCAGGTCCTTATCCTGTTCGATCACGCCATTTAACAAAGTTTTGAACTGTTTTTTACTCAGTTCAACTTCATTGCGCTGCAGGATCACGCGGTTCTTTTTAGCCCTGAAAAGCTCAACTGCTTCAGGCGCATAAGCCGGTGCGATCAGTACTTCAAAAAACAATTTGTTGATCTCGGTTGCCGTTGCCAGGTCGATCTTGCGGTTAGCGATGAGCACCCCTCCGAAAGCAGATACCGGATCACAAGCCAGCGCTACGTTCCATGCATCAAGGATAGTTGCCTTTGAAGCTACACCACAGGCATTGGTATGTTTTAAAATGGCAAATGTAGGTTCCTCAAACTCGTCAATCAGCGCTACAGCAGCATCCACATCTACCAGGTTATTGTAAGAAAGTTCTTTGCCGTTCAGTTTGGTGAACATCGCATTAAGATCTCCATAAAACACACCCTGCTGATGCGGGTTTTCACCATATCTCAGCGTTTGTGCCTGAGCTATGCTGTGCTTGAACACTGTAAGGGGCTCTTCTGTATTGAAATAATTAAAAATTGAAGTATCGTAGTTTGATGAAACATGAAATGCCTTTTTAGCAAATGCCTTACGCTGGGCAAGCGTTGTTTCTCCGTTCTGGGCTTCAAGCTGCTCCTGTAACGTTGAATAGTCATCCTTAGAAGCAAGGATCACCACATCATTGAAATTTTTCGCAGCCGCCCTGATCAGGGAAATTCCACCGATATCTATTTTCTCGATGATCTCATCTTCAGAGCCGCCGGCTTTCAGGGTTTCTTCAAAAGGATAAAGGTCAACTATAACCAGGTCTATTTCCGGAATTTCATATTGAGCGATCTGCTCCTGGTCTGAGGCTAAAGCCCTGCGATTCAGGATTCCGCCAAATACTTTCGGATGCAGGGTTTTTACCCTTCCGCCAAGTATAGACGGATATCCGGTAAGGTCTTCTACAGCTGTGACCGGCAGGTTTAGATCTTTAATGAATTGTTCTGTACCTCCGGTAGAAAACAATTGTACGCCTTGTTTGGCGAGTAAGCGGACCAAAGGCTCCAGGCCGTCCTTGTAATAAACTGAAATTAAAGCGTTTTTGATCTTTATAGATTGACTCATCAGAGAAAAATTTTGAGCCGCAAAGTTACCTGTTTTTCTTATACTGGCAAATGCTTATTTAAACGCCAACCAGAAAATTAACTAGAAAATCCTGATGATATCATCAGCTACAGTGACCGTCCTGGCCGGGTCCTTTGCCTTCACAAAATCGCAAAGTTCATCAACGGTCGGATAATCATCCTTTCCTACAAATAAACGGGCGTCATCTATAAGTATTCCATGATAAAGAGCTGAACCAAGGATGGCTTCGAGCTCGTTTAAAATGGGTGTATTTTTATCTGATTTGGCAGTTATGCCAGAAGAATAATGACCATCAAGCCAAAAAAGTGCAGGGACATGGAGTTTTTCCAAAAGAGATTTAAGAACCACACCACTGTCCCCCTGAAGGATTTTAACGCCCGGATCGGCTTTGAATCTTTCGACCGCCCTTTTGTGCAGGGTCTCATCAAGTTCTACGGAATATACCTGTTCGAAATACGCTTTCTGTGCTTCTACCATATCTCCCAGGTAGGTGCCTGTTTCTACGAGTACCGTAAATTTTAATTGATCTCTGTAGGCGTGAATGTTGTTTTGTTTGATGATATGCAGGGAGGGGAGATTCGTCTTAAAACCTAAATATTCAATAAACTGGTCAAAACTTTCTTTATTTTCCTTCAGCAGTTTTAATGATCTTTTATCTTCAGACGAGAGAGATAACGCACCTATAATTTTTTTTAGCATCTATTTTTTTATCTTTTTAATTATTCCATCTATTATTCTTGGATAATGCTGATGTTCAAGCTGTTGTCCTTTAAATTTGATCATTTCCAGATTATCGCCTTTTTCGATCTTATATTTCCCCTGATAAATATATTCCCCCTCGTCATAGTTTTCGTTCACATAATGTATGGTGATGCCTCCTTCAGTTTCGCCTGCTGCCATTACCGCGTTATGTACATGGTCTCCGTACATACCCTTGCCGCCAAATTTGGGCAGAATTGCAGGATGGATATTGACGATACGGCCGGGGTATTCGCCAATTAGTTTTTTAGGAATGAGCCATAAAAATCCGGCAAGTACAATAAGGTCAATGTCCAGGTTTTTCAGCAGATCAATGATGTTGTCTGTCTGATAAAACTCCTGCCTGTCAAAAATATGGGAGGGGATCTCAAAGTTATCGGCACGCTGCAATACATAAGCATCCGGATTATTGGTGAGCACAAGTGCAATCTCCACTTCCGGATTGCGTTTGTAGAGTTCCATCAATTTTTGGGCATTAGAACCCGATCCCGAAGCAAATATGGCAATGCGCTTTTTCATATAAAGAAGGTAATGCCATCAAAAATAGAATTTTATGCGGTGATTGAAAGTGTTTTCTTGATTTTTCCTTTATATCTTCCTCTCATCTGCCTTCATGCTGATCTTACCTCACAGGCACATCACACCCGTATCGCATACGCAGCGCACCCGGGGTTGACAGGGTACTGACCCTTTCAACCCTGATTGGGATCCGGCCGGACCCCTTGCCGGCTGCGGGTTTGTGAAATGGGCATGAAGTAAACCGGGGGTTTAGCTATATTTGAGGATATCTTTGTAACCGGTCAGCAATGCATAAAATTCGTATCCGCTCTATTTTACCTTTAGTTTGTCTTTTATATAGTTTTCCTGGTGTTGCGCAGCGGCTCACTAAACAAAAAGCCCTGGATATGGCTGCTTCGCAATATGCAAAACAGGCTGAACTGCAAAAGCCGGCGCTTGTCGCAGACTGGGAGCAAAAGCAGGTCAGCTTTGGGGAATATCAAATGAAATTTACTTACCGGATCTTTGGTGAAAAACCTGCAGACGGGCGCAGCCTCTACATATCGCTGCATGGGGGAGGAAATACCAGCGCCAGGATGACAGGCACCACAATACCTTCTATTGGCTGGGAGTTCCTGCTGATCAGGCCAAAACAGGCGCAGAATCAATCGTTTCTCTGTCCGGCAATGACATTACAATTGAAAAAAATGAAAATACGGCACTTCAGATCTATCTGAACGATCACCTTCTTGACCTGGACAAAAAGATAAAGGTGATCTATAATGGTAAAGTGGTCTATCATGCTAAGGTACGCCGAAACGCCGGGCTCATTGCGCAAACTGCAGGCAGACTGGACCCCGATCTTATTTTTAGTGCGATGCTGATGGTCAGGGGCAATGCTGTACAGGCGTATGGGTAATATTTAAATCAAAAAAGGAATATGTATTGTTGTTAACTTAAAAAACACGATCTGCTGTTGAAGAAAAATCATCACGCAATGACTGAGGTTAAAGAAAATTATAGCGAGCAGTTTCAGCAGATATTTGAGAACTCCATGATTGGAATGGTGCTGATTGACATGAAGGGGGACTGGAAATCTGCTGAAGTAATATTGTTCATTGTGTAATGAGCCCGTCCGGAAGCCTCGAGATTGCCTGGATCTTTATCTGCTTATAATATACCTCTGCACCTTCCGACTGGATCTGGATCTTGCCTTTGGCCAGTCTTGACGCCTGGCCCTTGTCGATCTGTCTGTTGTTGTAGAGCACCATCATCACCTTCCCGTTCATCATGTGTACGCTGGTGTCACCGGAACAATAGAGGTCGACTGTGTTCCATTGCCCTGCCGGGTTTTCGGCATTCCCCCTTTTTTTACAGAATCTTCCTGTTTTACTGTCTTCCCTGAACGTGGTCATTGTTCCCTGCGGATCATAAACAAATGGTTTCTCGCCGGTTTTAACAGCAGGTATGTCGGCAGCGCCGCCAGCCACGCCCCAGTAATCACCGCAGTTGCCTTCGTCGATCTGAAACTCCTGGGAACGCATCCAGGAACCATAATCGGCACCCTGTCTGCCCACACAGTGGTAGAGCAGGCCGCTGTCCTTGTTGGCATTCTTTTTTTGCCCCCATTGAAGTTTCCCCCATTTAAACTGCAGCTGCAGGTGGTAGTTCTCATATTCCTTTTTGGTAGAGATGCCGCCCCAGCTCTGACCTGATATCCGGATCACACTTTCGCCATCTTGTGTGGTCACTGTAAAAACCCGCAAAGGATCATTGTTTAAGCCAACCGGCTTGCCTGTGATGGGTTTGCCGTTGTCGTCATAGTCGGGCGCCAGGTAGGTGTCCCAGCCATTGAGGTCTTTTCCATTAAAGAGAGGGGTCCAGCCGGCTCTTTTAAACAAAGTAAAGCCAAAAACAATTGTGCAGCACAGTACGGACAGGATGAGCCTGGTGGGTTTCATATTTGGTTGTTTATTTCTCTAAGGTAGACTTTAAATTGTTCAGTCCGTCCTGAAGATCTTTACCCAGCATTTCGTCCATGTTCATCATGACCAGCATCAGGTTCATCGGATAATTCATATGGCCGTTGAAGCCCCATTTTACTTTGGTCTGGCCATCGCCTAGAGCTTCGGTAGACATATAGGCATTGTCGTTTGCTTCAAAAGGTTCTACAAAATGAAGTTTCATGTCTATTCTTTCACCTTCTGTGATGTTTGAAATGGTCTGGTCGCCCTTTCCTGCTTCTTTTTTCTCGCTATCCCATGCATAATTAAAACCTACAGTGCCATCTGTACCGGTGTATGTTTTTTTCATATTGGGGTCCAGGTTGTTCCATACGCTGTAATGATCCTGGTTTTTTAGATACTTAATGTAGTCGAACACTTCCTGTTTGGGTTTGCTGATGGTGATTTCACGTTCTACAGCATAATCTTTTTTAATGAACAGCGCGGCAACCAGGGCCAGTACGATTACTCCAACGATTAACAGCAGGATGGCTTTTAGAATTTTCATGTTTTGTTTGTTTTGGTGATTGATCTGTTTATTTGCTCAATTAAATTTAATTCTTTTTTGTGTTCATTTACAAACAATTAACAAAAATTGAAACCCGGCAGGTGTTTGCCGGTAAATGCTTAAAAATATTTTTATTATGATTTTGTATTTTAAAAACATTAGTTCTATATTTGCAGTCCGAAAAATAAAGAAAGAAAAGGGCGCAGCCCTAAAATAAAAATATTTAATAATAAAAGATGGCAAATCATAAATCTTCATTAAAGAGAATCAGAACAAACGCTACTAAACGTTTACGCAACAGATATCAAGCTAAAACAACACGTACTTTTATCAAAAGACTGCGTGCTGCTGAAGATAAAAAAACAGGACTGGAATTGCTTCCTAAGATAGTTTCTATGCTCGACCGTTTGGCCAAAAAAAGCATTATTCACAAAAATAAAGCCGCTAACAACAAATCTAAATTGACTAAGTTTGTTAATGGTCTGAAATAGATATAGCTTTACAAAAAATACAAGAGGGGTATGCATTGCATACCCCTTTTTTTGTTCAAAAAATCATAAAAAAAACTGAAATATGATGCCATATCAACAGAAGCTGAATATCAAATTGTGGGCAGAAGCAGACCGGCCCCGTGAAAAATTAATGCTGAACGGAAGGCGCCACCTTACCGATGCAGAACTGATTGCCATTTTGATTGCCTCGGGAAATAAGGAAGAAACAGCTGTGGACCTGAGCAAACGCATCCTGGTTACCTATAATAATGACCTTGATGCGCTGGGCAGGGTGTCGGTGCAGGACTTGTCAAAATTTAAGGGAATAGGTGAGGCGAAAGCCATAGCAATAGTATCTGCACTGGAACTGGGCCGCAGAAGAAGAGAGGTAACCGGAAAAGACACCATTAAGGTCGTGACCTCCAGGGACGCATTTGAGGTATTGCTTCCGGTCTTTGCGGACCTGAACCATGAAGAATTTTGGATCCTTATGCTGAACCGGGCCAATTTCGTGATCGGCAGGTACCTGATCAGCAAAGGCGGTCAGGCAGGTACAATAGCAGATCCAAAGATCATCTTTAAAACGGCGCTTGAACACAATGCTGCTCATATTATCCTGGCACACAATCATCCATCGGGCAATTCAAAACCAAGCGATCAGGATATCCGCATCACTAAAAAAATGGTGGAGGCAGGTAAAATGCTGGATTTGTACGTACTCGATCACCTGATCATTACCAATAAATTATTCTATAGTTTTGGTGATGAGGGTTTGATCTAAATCGCTTTCTGCTTTCGGCTTTAAATAATATCTTTGCGTTTTATACGGAAATTGAAAAATGAAAATATCATATAACTGGCTTAAGCAATTCATTCAAACAGATAAAACACCGCAGGAACTCTCGCTGATACTGACAGATATAGGTCTGGAAGTGGAAAGTGTAGAGACAGTGCAGCCCGTAGCCGGTGGTCTGGAAGGATTGGTTATAGGTCATGTGTTGAGCTGTATACAGCATCCGAATGCAGACCGCCTGCGTGTCACTACTGTTGATGTTGGCGGACCGGATGTTTTACAGATCGTATGTGGTGCGCCTAATGTGGCGCAGGGCCAGAAGGTAGTCGTAGCTACTGTTGGTACTACGGTATATCCAAATGAAGGAGAACCTTTTAAGATCAATAAATCGAAAATCAGGGGAGAAGTCTCTGAAGGAATGATCTGTGCAGAAGATGAGATGGGCTTGGGTGTGTCGCATGACGGCATCCTGGTTTTGCCTGAAAATACCCCCATCGGCATCACTGCAAAGGAATATTTTAAGCTGGGGGACGATCATTTGTTTGAGATCGGCCTGACCCCCAACCGGGCTGATGCGGCTTCACATTTAGGTGTGGCAAGGGATCTCGCAGCGTATTTCCGTACAGAGCTGCAAATGCCGGACATTGCGCCTTTTAAAACGGCCAATGAAAACCTGGTTATTGATGTGAAGGTGGAAGATACAGCAGCTTGTCCGAGATACAGCAGCTTAACCATCAGCGGCGTGACTGTGAAAACATCGCCAGACTGGCTGCAGGATAAGTTAAAAGTGATCGGTATCAGACCGATCAACAATATTGTAGACATTACCAATTATGTACTTCATGATTTGGGACAGCCATTGCATGCTTTTGATGCAGATCAGATTAAAGGCGGTAAAGTGCTGGTAAAGAAATGTGCTGAAGGTACATCTTTTGTGACGCTTGACGGTGTGGAACGCAAGCTTGGAGCAGATGATCTGATGATCTGTAATGCTGAAGAGCCAATGTGTATTGCCGGGGTTTTTGGCGGAATGCAGTCAGGCGTAGGCGGGACTACTACCAATATCTTTTTGGAAAGTGCTTATTTCAATTCAGTATCTGTTCGTAAAACTTCTAAAAGGCATGGCTTAAAGACGGATGCCTCGTTCAGGTTTGAGCGTGGTACAGATCCTGATATGACGGTTGTAGCTTTAAAAAGAGCAGCACTGCTGATCCGGGAGCTTGCTGGCGGAGTGATTTCATCATCAGTATCTGATATTTATCCTGAGCCGGTAAAACCATTTGATGTAGCAGTAAGCTATCCCAATATCAATAAGCTGATCGGAGCAAATATTCCGGATGCGGAGATTAAGGCAATCATTACTGCACTGGGAATTGATGTAGTGAGCGAAACGGCTGAAGGTCTTGACCTGAAGGTTCCTGCTTATAAAGTGGATGTGACACGTGAATGTGACATCACCGAAGAGGTATTGAGGATCTATGGGTATAATAATATTGAAATTCCGAGCAAGATCAATGCATCTTTATCATACAATACCAAGCCGGATAAAGAACAGACACAGCATGTAATTGCTGACCTGCTTACCGCAAATGGCTTTCTGGAGATCTGGTGCAACTCGCTGACCAAAGGAGCCTATTCAAAAAACCCGGAGGAAGCTGTCCAGATCCTGAACCCTTTAAGTTCAGACCTGAATGTGATGCGCCAGGGCTTGCTGATGCCGGCGCTGGAAAGTGTGGCTTATAACCTGAACAGGAAAATTACGGATATCAAGTTTTATGAATTTGGTAAAACCTATCATCTGATCAGTGAGCAATATGTCGAGCGCCCGCGGCTGCTCATTATGCTGTCCGGTGCAAGCTTGCCGGAGCAATGGAACCATAAGGCTTCTCCGGTAAGTTTCTATAGCCTGAAAGGCGCAGTGGATGCCGTAATCGGGCGTCTGGGCATTACCAACTATCAGTCTGAGGAAATAAAGGATGAAAACTTTGCATATGGTCTGAAATATTTCAGGGGCGATCAAACGATCGTTTCATTTGGCGCGGTAACAGCAGCGGATAAAAAGAAAGCAGATATAGACAAGGAAGTATATTACGCGGATTTTGACTGGGCATTGCTGCTGGACATTGTCAGGAAAAATAAGATCGTAAATAAAGAAGTTTCGAAATACCCGGCAGTAAGACGCGATCTCTCCATGCTGGTTGATGCTGATGTAAGTTTTGACGACCTTAGGACCATTGCTTTTAAAACAGAAAAGAGGCTGATCAGGAATGTACAGGTATTTGACGTATATGTAGGAGATAAGTTACCTGCAGGTAAAAAATCCTATGCGCTGAACTTTACCTTACAGGATGAAGAGCAGACACTGACGGATAAACAAATTGATGCCGTTATGCAAAAGATTATATATAACTTAGCACAAACAGCGAAAGCAGAAATTAGAAAATAAAAAAATAAGTATGTCTTCGGTTGCCGATCAGTTGAGTTCAGTATTGCAAAAAACAGCCCGCCTGATAGAGCTGTGCAATGCACTGCAGGAAGAAAATGATCTGTTAAAGCTTGAGAATCAGTCAGTAAAAGTATCTTTGGATGGTGCCAAAGCAAAGAATGCTGAGTTTGAAGAAAAGCTAAGGGTTTTGAAGATTGCGAAAAGTATTGAAGGTACAAGTGAAAAGACACTTGATATAAAGCAAAAAATTAACGATTTTGTGCGTGAAATAGATAAGTGTGTGGTATTACTTAAAAAATAAGTAGTATGGGTACAGTGAAACAAAGCTAAAAAATGGGAGAAATCTCGATAAAAATAACCATTTCCGACCGTATTTACCCCTTAAAGGTAAACATGGAAGAGGAAGAAATTGTAAGGCGGGCAGCCAAGATTATCAATGAGCGCATAAAGGATTATCAGGAAAATTATGCAGTCAGAGATAAACAGGATTTGCTTTCTATGGCAGTATTGCACTATGCAACGGCAGTACTCCGGGTAGAAAACAAGGTCCAGAATCAGGATACTGCTGTAGCCGGTAAGGTGGAAGAGTTGGATAGTTTATTGAATGATTTTTTCTCAAAATAGGAAAGTTCTTTATATTTAGTTTGAATTACAAAGATATTAGCCGCAGCTAGGTTTTTGGGTTTCACTTTTTAAAACTTAACACTTCAATATTTATAGGATTGAGAGCGTACATTTCATCTGCCCATGGGTACCTGAAAATAACGTAAATCCTAATTATAATTAGTTGAGGTTTTTAAAACATGAAACTCATTAAAGTTAGTTGCGGTTTTTTTTTAACATATTTTAAAGGCCATGCCCGGGCATGATATAGGGGGATCAAATATAAAAAATGGAAATATTAGGAATACTAGGATATGTACTTGCCGGTTTAGTGATCGGCGTTGTGGTAGGCAGGTACCTGCTGCGCGGCCTGCTCAAGAGCCAGGAAGTTGCGGCCCAAAATAAAGTAAAGAAGATACTCAAGGATGCAGAGAACAATGCGGAGATCTTGAAAAAGGACAGGTTGCTTGAAGCAAAAGAAAAGTTTTTGCAAATGAAATCTGAGCACGAACAGGAAGTGAATTCTAAGAACAACCTGATCAACCAGCGTGAAAATTCACTGAAACAAAAAGAGCAGTCTTTAAATTCTAAACTAGAAAACGCTACCCGTAAAGAACAGGAGCTCGACAGTTATAAAGCGAACCTGGAAAAACAAACCGATCTTGCAGTTAAGAAACAGGAAGATGTGGAGATCCTGAAGAACCAGCATGTAAAACAGCTGGAGACCATTGCCGGATTAAGTGCTGAAGAAGCTAAAAGCCAGTTGGTGGAAACCATGAAGTCTGAGGCACGCACCCAGGCCATGATACAGGTAAAAGATATTGTGGACGAAGCCAGGCTTACTGCGACTAAAGAAGCTAAAAAGGTAGTCATCCAAACCATACAGCGTACTGCTGTTGAGGCAGCGATAGAAAATACAGTATCTATTTTCCATATAGAAAGTGACGAGATCAAAGGCCGTGTAATTGGCAGGGAGGGACGTAACATCCGTGCCCTTGAAGCCGCTACAGGTATAGAGATCATTGTTGATGATACACCGGAAGCCATCATTCTGTCAGGCTTTGACCCGGTAAGAAGAGAGATCGCCCGTTTGGCCCTGCACCGTTTGGTTACAGATGGCAGGATACACCCGGCGCGTATCGAGGAGGTTGTCGCTAAAACGAAGAAGCAGATTGAAGATGAGATTGTAGAGATTGGTGAGCGTACCGTAATTGACCTGGGAATCCATGGCCTGCACCCTGAGCTGATCAGAATGGTGGGCCGCATGCGTTACCGTTCATCTTATGGGCAGAACCTGCTGCACCACTCACGCGAAGTAGCTAATTTTTGCGCTACCATGGCTGCCGAGCTTGGCCTGAATGCTAAGATGGCTAAGCGTGCCGGATTACTTCACGATATAGGAAAAGTGCCTGATGACAATCCCGAATTGCCGCACGCTATTTTGGGTATGCAGCTTGCAGAGAAATATAAAGAACATCCTGAGATCTGCAATGCTATCGGAGCTCACCATGACGAGATCGAGATGACTTCGATGATCTCGCCTATTATCCAAGCTTGTGATGCCATATCGGGTGCACGCCCGGGTGCAAGACGTGAGGTAGTAGAAAGCTACATCAAGCGTTTGAAAGAGTTAGAAGAACTGGCATTGTCTTATCCGGGGGTTGAAAAAACATTCGCGATCCAGGCTGGTAGAGAATTAAGGGTTATCGTAGAAAGTGAAAGAATTACTGATCAGCAAGCTGAACTGCTGGCGGCCGATATCTCTAACCGGATCCAGACCGAGATGACCTATCCTGGTCAGATCAAGGTTACGGTAATCAGGGAGACAAGGTCTGTAGCGTTTGCGAAGTAGCAGTTCCGAATAAGAAGAAGTAGTTCTGAATAAATAATTGAAAAGCGACAGATTCTTCTGTCGCTTTTTCTATTTTTACATAGTAAACCAAACGAGATGAAGAAGGAAAATACTGCGGTTCAGGCTGCGCCTAAGAAAGAGGTAGATGTTCTTTTTGATAAATATGCGGAAAGCCATCAGAACCACACCAATGAAATCATCCATTGGATATGCGTTCCATCCATTGTTTTTAGTTTACTCGGCCTGGTATGGGCTATTCCATTTCCGCACCTCGATTTTCTGGGCAGGTATAACGGTTATCTCAACTGGGCTTCTTTTTTGATCGCTTTTGCGGTCTTTTATTATTATAAGCTTTCCCCGGTGATGTCTTACCTGATGCTGCTGATCATTTTTGCGATGAGCATGGGTATTGTCCAGCTGGAGAAATGGCAGGCCAGTGGCGGACCTGCGTTATGGCTTTCCTGTCTGGTGATCTTTGTGCTGGCCTGGATAGGGCAGTTTATAGGCCATAAAATAGAAGGAAAGAAACCTTCATTTCTGGACGATGTTAAGTTCCTGTTAATCGGTCCGATTTGGTTATTGCACTTTATCTGCAAAAAAACAGGCTTGAAATATTAATCCAATTGGTGGTTAACGTAGAATTAACATCGTGATAAACGAATGGTAATTTACATCTAACATAGACCTAACATTGTGGTAATAGCTTTGCTGAAAATTAATTTACAGCAAATTGAAATCACAACTAAATCTAAAGAAGGCAATAATTACAGCATTATTTGTAATTATAGGGTCGGCAGTATTTGCACAAACAGGCAGAATTTCTGGTAAGGTATCGGATAAGAAATCTGGTGAAACGCTTATCGGGGTAACCGTGAAAATAGCCGGTACTACTAAAGGCATGGCTACTGACGTAGACGGAAAATATTCGTTGACCGGGCTGACTACCGGGAAATATACTTTGGTTTTTCAATACGTGGGCTATGGAACTAAAGAAATAAGTGATGTAGAGGTTACTAACGCAAAGAATACCATTTTTGATGTTATACTTGATGAAGCTGGTGGTCAGAGCCTGAAGGAGGTAGTGATCAAAGGTTCTTTCAAGAAGGAAAGCGTCAATGCGCTATATGCACAGCAGAAAAATAGTGCTGTAGTCTCAGATGGTATTTCTTCTGAGGCGATCAAGCGCTCACCTGACAGAAATACATCTGATGTATTGAAACGCGTAAGCGGTGCAACTATACAGGATAATAAATTTGTAGTAGTCCGTGGTTTGAGTGACAGGTACAATACAGCCATGCTTGATGGCGCATCACTTCCAAGTACTGAGCCAAACAGGAAGGCTTTTTCTTTCGATATTGTTCCCTCTAATCTGGTAGATAACCTGATCATCAGCAAAAGTGCTACACCTGACCTTCCTGGCGATTTTACAGGAGGTGCGATTCAAATTCAGACTAAAGATATCCCCGATCAGAATTTTATTACGGTCAGTGCAGGTGCAGGGTATAATTCAGTAGCAACTTTTAATAATTTTCAAAGCGGACCACGTCCGGCTTCAGATTTCTTCGGTTTCAATGATGGTAGCCGGAATTTAAGTCCAAATTTCCCATCGAGAACCAGGGCTGCTGCCGGAACTTTAACTCCAGCGCAGCAATTGACCGCAATCAAAACTTTACCGCAGGACTGGAATATTTATAACAATAGCGCACTACCTTCGCAAAATTATCAATTCACTATTGGCCGGGTAAAAGATTTAGAAAACAACAGGAAGTTAGGAGCAATTGCTTCAATTACTTATCGCAATTCTCAGACGAAAAATGAAGATTTGTTCCGTGATTACAATGCCTACAGGTACACAGATAATTCTTACAAATTTTCGACTAATTTAGGTGGACTTGCAAATTTTGCCTACAACTTTGGCAACAACAAAATCACTTTCAAGAATATCTACAATAAAACACTTGATGATCAGTACTTATACCGTCAAGGTAATTTTGCCGGGACTACTGCCTATAAATATTATGCATTTGATTTGATGGAGAAATCTTTGTTAAAGTCAACTTTGGAAGGTACGCACCAGATTGGAGATAAAAACTCCAAGTTAGTTTGGACTTTGGCTTACAGCAATATCATTAATGATCAGCCAGATCAACGTAAGATGGGATATACAAGAGGGATTGCCGATCCGGAATCTGTGCCTTATAATGCAGCTTTATCAGCCCCTAGTAAAGAGAATGCGCGCTTGTTTACCAAATTGAATGAAGATATTTACTCAGGAAGCGTAAATTACAGTATACCTTTAAATATGTTTAAAAAGGTTTCTACTCTTAAGATAGGTGGAACTTCTCAATACAGAAGCAGGGATTTCGCTTCCAGGTTTCTTACACTAACCATTGATCCTGTTGCTCACGGGGATGTCTATCAGTCAATCGGTCAGAGACCAATTCAGAGATTGTTTACACAGGCTATCATCAACAGCGGGGTTTATCAATTAAATGATCTTGCACTTCCTTCAGATAACTATGATGGAACTTCATTTATCAACGCGGGTTACGCGATGCTTGATAATAAAATCGGAGAGAAACTTAGGGTCGTATGGGGAGCAAGAGCAGAGCAATTCAATCTTGATCTAAACACAGCCAACGAGAGAGGGGAGCCGATTTCAGTTACCAGAAGTGAATTGAAAGTATTGCCATCGGCAAATTTAACTTATGCTTTAACTGAAAAAAGTAACCTGAGAGCATCTTATTACCGCAGTTTAGCGAGACCGGAATTCAGGGAGATTGCTCCGGCTCAATATTATGATTACGAATTTTCATCTTCCTTCTCAGGAAATACGAAGTTAAAAACAGCAGATATAGATAATTTTGATATTCGCTATGAGATTTATCCTGAAGCAGGCCAGATCTTATCTATATCAGGTTTCTATAAAAAGTTTTCGAATGCAATAGAAGGTGTATTGGATGATAGTAATTCGCTTCCAAATACTTCTTACTTTAATTCAAGTAAAGCCAATGTATATGGCGTTGAATTAGAACTTCGGAAAACCCTTAATTTTATAAACCCTGATAATTTTTTCAAGAATACAAGTGTCTATTCCAATTTAACCTTTGTCAAATCTGAGGTAACCAATTCAACTGATAAGGACTATATTGATAAAAAGAGGCCAATGGTTGGACAAGCACCTTATGTGATCAATGCTGGTCTGCAGTCTTCATTTTTGGAGAACAAACTTTCATTCAATGCACTTTACAACCGTATTGGAAGACGGATCAATAAAGCCTCCGGAGTACTTTTCCCGAGTATATGGGAAGCACCCCGTGACTTGGTAGATTTTCAGGTGAGTTATAAAGTATTGAAAAACAAGGGAGAGGTCAAGTTTAACGCGAGTGATCTTCTAAACAACGACATTACATTCTACTGGGACAGAGATCTAAACAAGAAATATGATGGAAATTCAACGGATGAAACCATCAGCAGGTATAAGCCCGGAAGCAATTATAGTCTATCGTTTTCTTACACGTTTTAATGTTAAATGTATATTAATTAATGGATTGAATAGATTATAATTAATTAATATGATGTTAATGCTGGCGTAAACTGAGATAGGCATATTTGTAGTCAATTAAACATAAATAAGTAATATAATAAAAATGAGAAATAAACTATTAGCATTCGCATTCGCATTGGTAATCGGAATTACCGGATGTTCAAAAAATCCAACGGAAATTGAGGAGCCTATTGAAACTCCAACTGGCGTGGTGGAAGTATCAGCAGATATCACTGCCAATACCACATGGACGGCCGATAAAATCTATTTATTGAAGGGAAATATCTTTGTAACAGGTAATGCAACTTTAAAAATTGAGGCAGGAACGATTATCAAAGGTGATAAAGCCACTAAAGGTTCATTGATCATTTCAAGAGGATCAAAAATTGATGCTACAGGTACTGCAGAGAAACCAATTGTGTTTACTTCTTCTCAAGCTTCTGGTGCACGTGCTCCTGGTGATTGGGGTGGTGTGATCTTGCTTGGAAAAGGTGTGGCTAACAATGGTACCGCCAGTGTGGTAGAGGGTATCCCAGCTTCTTTGGGTGATAAAGCACTTTACGGCGGAACTGATAACGCTGACAACTCAGGGACTTTAAAATATGTACGTATTGAGTTTGCAGGCATTCCATTGCTTCCGGATGTTGAGATCAACGGCTTAACACTTGCTGGTGTTGGTTCAGGTACGACATTGGATTATATTGAGGTATATCGTTCGGGTGATGATGCCTTTGAATTCTTCGGTGGAAGTGTAAATGCTAAACACTTACTGGCAATTGGTACATGGGATGATGATTTTGATACGGACAATGGTTATTCGGGAAAGATTCAGTTTGCACTGGCTCAGCGTGCGCAAGTGGTTGCTGACTTTAGCGGTTCAAACGGTTTTGAGTCAGATAATAACTCTGCCGGTTCAAATGTAACGCCTTTAACCTCTGCTGTTTTTAGCAACATTACAATTGTTGGTCCTCTGTTGAGCGTTACTTCTACAAGTAATATCAATGCCAATTATCAGCATGCAGTTCAAATTCGCCGGAATTCTTCGATAAGCATTTTTAACTCCATCATTGCCAACTATACAGAAGGTATTTTCTTTGATGATGAGAGACCTGCGCCTCCTTCAACCGCCAACTCTTCTTCAAACTACCTTTCAGGTGCAAGTGCGATCAAAAATAACCTGTTCTATGGACTGAATGTTAAATCTAATGAGATCAAAGCAACTTCAGCTGCTACAAAATTGCTGATCGAGCCAGGTCTTCGTGCTGATAACTCATTTGTTTCAGGTAGCTCAGTTACAGATTTATTAACTGATCCTTTGAAATACGGTCTTGATTTCAAAGCTGCTGGAAATGCAAACGCAGGTACTCCTAATTTTGTAGTGAAAGCTGGTTCAGCTGCTGAGACAGGTGCAGCATTTGCTGATCCTAAATTAGCAGGGCTTGAAACTGTAACCTACAAAGGAGCTTTCGGTGCTACAAATTGGGCATCAGGATGGGCTCATTTCGATCCTCAGACTTTAGCGTATACTACTCCAGGTGTGGTAAAATAATATTTATAATATTCTGCAAGAGGTCTTTATGCAAACGTATAAAGACCTTTTTGCTTTTGTGAGATTTAATATAAACTTAACACAATGGCTGTAGCGAAAACCCCTTAGACGGCGTATTAGCTGTAAACGAATCTTAAGAAATATGAAAAGAACAACTATCAAACTATTGCTCCTGTCGACCCTTATTTTAACGCAATCTGCCTGCTCCAAAAAAGACAATCTGGATAAAATCAAGATCGAAGAAAAAAATCTTACTCCTTGCCAGCCAAATAAAACCTGCCAGTATTTGTTTACTGAAAATGCGGACATTGATGGACATTATAAAATGAATACAGGATCTTACCGCTTATTCTGGGCCAGTCAGAAATCTGAAGGTATCGAAAGCGTTTTTTATATCAGGACACCGATGAAGGGAGACAACTTTGAACTTGGTAAAACCGAAATCCTTCGGGGGGATGTTAAGTATTTAAATATTTGTCCTGCGTGTAACACAATTCCCTTAAAAGCAGTTGACGGATATGTCAAAGGAGTTAATCTAACGCCGGGAAAGCAAGCTGATCAAACAAAATGGTTATTGGAGATGCAGATAGTTTTGCAAGCAGAAGGTGCGAATGGAACAACAGAAACTGTATCTCTTAAACAAATCTATTATCCAAATTTTGTTTATAATTGATCTGCTAATCTAATTGTACTAACGATATAGTAGGGTAAGGCATATTGTCTATCTGCTACAGACGGCTCTGCAGGGCATGAACCTAATATGCTCCCGGTCGATAACTGGTCATAAGTTAATTTGCCTTCGGAAAACTCCGAATTATATTATATAGTCTATGTATGCCAATTCTATAGCATTATGAAACTGATAAAAGCTTTTGATACCCATCAAATTATTGTATATATATCCAATATTTGTTATGTATTTACAGTATATTAATTTTTGAGAAATTATTGGTTGTTTTAGTTGTTGTTGCTATATTTGGTAATACTAATATCAATATGAAATCAGAAGAAATAGAAAGCTTGTTTATCCAGTTTGAATTGGTTGCGTCTGAAACTGGGGGTGTGGAATGTTGGAGTGCAAGGGAAATGCAAAATATATTAGGATATAGTAAATGGAAGAATTTTGAAACGGTAATACAAAAAGCTAAAGCAGCTTGTAAAAACGCAGGTGAAGAGGTTCTAAACCATTTTACCGACGTCGGAAAAATGGTCGAATTGGGAAGTGGCTCAGTTCGAAAAGTTGAAGACATTGCCTTAACCAGATATGCCTGTTACCTGATAGCTCAAAATGGGGATCCTTCAAAATCACAGATTGCTTTTGCTCAGACCTATTTTGCAGTACAGACACGAAAACAGGAAATCATCGCGCAACGATTATTGGATATAGCAAGGGTTAATGCGAGAGAGAAACTTACAAAATCGGAAAAGAAACTATCAGGTATTATTTACGAGCGTGGTGTTGATGATAGAGGTTTTGCAAGAATAAGGAGCAAAGGAGATCAGGCGCTATTCGGTGGGTTTTCTACAAATGATATGAAGGAAAAACTTGGCATATCGACATCGCGACCTTTAGCTGATTTTTTGCCAACACTAACTATTAAAGCTAAAGATTTTGCCACAGAGTTGACCAGTCATAATGTTATCGATAAAAATCTAAAAGGGGAAATCTCAATTTCTAGTGAGCATGTTGACAATAACATTGCTGTAAGAAATATCCTTGCCGAACGCGGGATTAAACCAGAGACATTACCGCCGGCTGAAGATGTAAAGAAAGTGCAGCGTAAACTAAGTAATGACAATAAGAAAGTTTTGCAGAATTCTAAAAAGATAAAATAGGCTATATTATTGTCGAGCTGTACCTAACGGCTATCTTACGCTTATCTTATTTAATGGCTTATAAGCGTAAACGACCTCATAAGGTGTGTTCCGCAGACTTGCAGAAATCTGCCCAATACTCAGATTCTCCTTCTGTGGCGTCGGTTCGCAAATGGAATAGGTCTTGCCATTATATACAATCGGCCTTCCTATAGGTTTGTCAAACTGAACAGCCATGGTAATGTGCGTCGGATACAGCAAAGCAATCATAGGCAGGTTATAGATCTCTTTTACCAGGTAAAAGAACAATGCGGCCCTGTCATCGCAATCACTGTACTCGGAAAAAAGCGTCTGCTCGGGAGACAGACGTTTCTCCTTGCCAAAGTTCTTATCGTCATCTTCGTACAGCAATGCATATCTGGTAAAGCGCATCAAATAGTCGATCCCTTTTTTCTGTTTCATTCCGCTTACATTATTTTTAAGGATTGGGATCAGCGAACCGTAGGTTTCCCTGCTTAGCGGGATATTGAAATAGGACTCAAAATCTACCACGGGATAATTGGCAAAAATCCGCTCTACCTCAGGATTGAGTTTAACGTTGAAATGATAAACTTTGTGCCCGTATGTGAAAGCAATCTCCTTTTCTGTGTAGCTTCCCGGTCTGAAATCAGGCATGCGGGTTACTTTATAGGAGAACGCATGCGTGGCTTCAGGGATACTGATCATACGATGGGGAGGTACTTTGTTCAGGTCTGCATAAGCATAATCATGACGGTTCAGGCACATGTATTTTTTATCCTTGTACATGACGAAGGGTATATCCGAAATGTCTTCGTCATTGTATACATAAAAAATGATCCTGTTGTCTGATATGGTGAGCCGGGCGTCATAGCCTGATTTGACCATAAGAAACCATTTATAGAAGGTATACCTTTCATAATTTTCCTTTTTTGGACTAATCGCCTGGGCCGTTCTTCTGATGAGCTGATAATACAGCCAGTCATTCAGCTGATATTTTTCCTTATAAGCCAGAAGCGTATCCACAACGGCCGCATAATCGCTTGAGTCTGCCTGTCTGTAAGATGACCTGATGTATTGCTCCGACAAAGTATCAGGCATTTTTACCATTAAAGAAGAACTCACATGAATATTGAAGGTCGTATTGTAAAATTCATAGCTGAACCGGTAACCTCCGGTCTGGCCAAACGCAGCGGCATTGGCAAGAAAGAGCAGGAGTACACCAGAAATTTTAAACCAGCATCTCATGAAGCTTACGATTAATTAATATTACGGTAACATTAAATATACGTAAAATTAACACATGGCGTATATTAAGTTTTTGTCCTTATAATTTTTATCATAATGGATGTTTAACAGCACCTTAACATGACGGTTCTACTTTTGTCACGTAAATATTTGGTTAGTATTTATACGTTTAGGTTTAGTTGATAATAAAAGCCCGGGTGGATGCCAGGGCTTTTGTTTTTTATCAACTGCTGGATTCCCGTTTGATCAGCGTTGATTTGAGTGTTGGGACTTCATCCTGGTCAAAAGGCTTCTTATCCAGGATCTTGAATAAAAACCCGGCGGCTTCTTTTCCGATTTCAAAAGCTGGCTGCGTGATGGTGCTTAAAGAAGGGCTAAGCAGCGGAGCGGTACTCAGATTAGAAAAGCTGATGATCTTCAGGTCATCGGGAATATTTAAACCCAGATCCCTGCATACGTAATAGCAGGGGAGTGCGAATTCTTCTATTGAAGAAATAATACCGTCAGGTTTTTGCGAGACAATCAGCTGCTTTATATTATCATAATTCTTTTCTGCATCCTTATCATAACTGATGATCAGGTCAGGATTTGCAGGCAGGTTATGGTCTCTTAAGGCATCCTGATATCCTGACAATCGCTTCTGTCCTGTGCTCAAATTGTTCAGTGCGTAGAGGTAGGCTATATTTTTACAGCCATTCTCGATCAGGTGGCAAGCGGCATTATAGGAGCTTTCATAATCGTCGGTAGTGATCTTTACGGCATCAATGTCCTCAATGGTGCGGTCAAAGAAAACAACAGGGATTTTTTTGACCAGTTCCTTGAAATGCTCATAATTTTCAGTGCTGCTCGAAACGGAGATCAATATGCCGTCGACACGTCCGCTCAGAAGGCTGTCGGTAAAGGCAATCTCAGTTTCGCTGTTCTCGTGTGTCTGATAGATCAGCACATGGTAATCCCGCTTACGGGCTATTTCTTCTATGCCATTGATGGCGAGCGAAAAGAAATTGTTTGCGATTTCGGGAATGATGACTGCGATGGTTTTTGTTTTATGGCTGCGCAGATTGCTGGCGGCAGGATTGCGCTCATATTTCAGTTTTTTGGCAAGGTCCCATACTTTTTGCTTGGTATCTATACTGATCTCGTAACTATCATTGAGCGCTTTGGAAACAGTCGCAATAGATATATTTAATTCCTTAGCTAAAGTTTTTACAGTAACGTTGCCCTTCATTATAGTTGAATTTTGAGAGTGGTCAGCAATATCAGAAACATTCCACTTAAACGTATTCGTAAATAAAATACCCTGCTAAACTCAGAATTAATATTTTTATATTCAGATTTGATATTGAGACCTCCCTAAGGTTTTGCTTTTAACCAAATGTAAGATAATTAATTTAACTCATTTTATGTGAGGAAAACTGATTTAGCGCCAACCAAATATGAATCATCTAGCCATTGCCGATTATGTAGTTTTCTTTATTTATTTTATTGCGATAGCCGGTTATGGCTACTACATCTATCATAAGAAAAAAACGACATCCAGTAGTGCAAAGGATTTTTTCCTGGCAGAAGGTTCGCTGACCTGGTGGGCTATCGGGGCATCACTGATTGCTTCAAATATTTCCGCAGAGCATTTCATCGGGATGTCGGGCTCCGGTTTTGCACTGGGGCTCGCTATTGCTACTTACGAATGGATGGCAGCAGCAACATTGATCATTGTGGCCATTTTTATCATCCCGGTATACCTGAAGAACAAGATCTTCACCATGCCGCAATTTTTATCAAAGCGGTACAATGACAAAGTAAGCACCATTATGGCCGTATTCTGGTTGCTGGTGTATGTCTTTGTGAACCTCACTTCTATCATCTACCTGGGAGCTCTGGCCATCTCCTCCATATCACCCATCAGCTTCGAATGGTGCATCGTGGGACTCAGCATCTTTTCAATGGTGGTCACGCTGGGCGGAATGAAAGTGATTGGCTATACCGATGTGATCCAGGTACTGGTCCTGATCATTGGCGGTCTGATTACCACTTATCTTGCCCTTTCTTTACTTTCCAGTGAATATGGATTTGGCGGGGACATTTTTAAAGGCCTTTCGGTCTTGAGAAAAGAAGCGCCCGGCCATTTTCACATGATATTTGAACCTTCACACAAGTACTATAAAGAACTGCCGGGCTTATCTGTATTGATTGGTGGTATGCTGATCAACAACCTGGCCTACTGGGGCTGCAACCAGTACATTGTTCAGCGTGCATTGGGTGCCGATTTGAATACAGCACGCAAGGGTATTCTATTCGCCGCATTTTTAAAATTACTGGTACCGGTAATCGCCGTTCTTCCCGGAATTGTGATGTATGTGCTTCACAATAAAGGTTTATTTGTGGCAGAAATGTCAGATGCGGGGGTACTGAAGCCAGATCATGCTTATCCAACCTTAATGAATTTATTACCGGCGGGCTTAAAGGGAATTGCCTTTGCTGCCCTTACTGCCGCTATTGTAGCTTCATTAGCCGGTAAGGCAAACAGCATATCTACAATTTTCTCGCTTGATATTTATAAAAAATACTTCAACAAAACAGCCTCTGATAAGAAGATGGTCAATGTTGGCCGCTGGGCAGTTGTGGTTTCGATGACAATTGCAGCAGTCGTGACACCGTCTTTAAGGTCCCTTGACCAGGCTTACCAGTTTATCCAGGAATATGTAGGTTTTATCTCACCGGGAGTACTGGCCATATTCTTGCTGGGTTTTTACTGGAAACGCACGACAACTGCTGCAGCTATGACCGGAGCGCTGATCACCATTCCTCTTTCAACGGTGTTAAAGTTTCTGCCGGTGTGGACAAACGGTGCTTTCCCGGATTATCCTTTCCTCGACAGAATGGCTATTGATTTTGTAGTCATTGTGATCCTGATGATTGTGATCAGTTTGAGCAGGCCGCAGAAAGCTGCGGCCGAAAATGCAATTGAAGTGGACACTTCAATGTTTAAGATCAGTACCAGCTTTGCTATAGGTTCTATCCTGATTATGGGTATACTGACGGCCCTGTATACAGTGTTCTGGTAAAATTAAATGAATAATTGTTAACGATAAAATACAAAGTTATGAAAGCGCAACAAAATGAGGAGAAAAACCCGCTGTCGGGTCTGGAGGCATGGGAAGACGATGTGTTAAAAAGATATCCTGAGCCGGGTGTTCCGGCAAAGGCCAAAGAGGAGTTCAGAAATTACGACAGCCCGGAGATCGACTCAGTAAGGGAGTTTTACCGCTTGAACCACAAATACCAGACCTATGGCAATGTACTGGCAAAAAAAGAGAACTTCCTGAAATTTGACAAAAAAGAGATGCCCTGGTGGCAGGCTATGGAATACCTGAATACCCTGATCGATGATTCCGATCCTGATATTTCACTGGACCAGCTGCAGCATTTATTGCAGACGGCAGAAGCCATACGTGCCGATGGTCACCCGGACTGGTTCGTGCTGACCGGCTTTATTCATGACCTGGGTAAAGTATTGTGCCTGTTTGGTGAACCGCAGTGGAACGTGGTCGGGGATTCATTTCCTGTTGGATGTAAATTCTCAGATAAGATCGTTTTTCCTGAATTTTTCGCCGACAATCCCGACAGCAAAGACGAACGCTACAATACAAAATACGGTGTATACACCCACCAGTGCGGACTCGACAACATCCACATGTCCTGGGGGCATGACGAATACCTGTACCACCTGACCAAAGATTACCTGCCTGAACCGGCTTTGTATATGATCCGCTACCATTCTTTCTATTCGCAGCACCGCGAACACGCTTATGATCACATATTAAATGCACATGATCAGGAAATGTTCAAATGGGTGGACAAGTTTAATCCTTATGACCTGTATTCCAAGAGCCCGAAACCACCGGTCGTAAGTGAACTGAAACCTTATTATGAAGACTTGATCGCGAAGTATTTGCCTGTTACTGTAGCCCTTTAAAAAAGCGCACAGCTACAGAGATCCGCAACGACAATTTAATTTAACAGATTTTGATTTAACAATTTAATAATCTGAGTGCTTTGTAGTGCTCATAACAGAAGGGCATCTTTGTGCGGTTTCTACTGATAATGCTTAATAAACCAGCAATCTAATCAATTAACTAATAATCCCGTTTTATGAGAAAAACTTACATTCTAAATTATCGCTTCCCCGATCATTTGTCATTGAAGACCTTGTTTTCAACGATGCTTATGGTGCTGTCATTAGCGGTATTCGCCCAGCAGCCTGGCAAGACCATCACCGGACGTGTGACCGACGAAGCCAATGCACCGCTTCCTGGTGTTACTGTAAAGGTAAAAGGCACGAACAACGGAGCCTCCACGAGCGAAAATGGCAATTACAGCATTAGAGTAAACAGTAATGAGGATGTGCTAACATTTACTATGCTTGGAATGGTACCGCAGGAGATGACCATTGGTTCAAAATTAATAATCAATGTAACGCTTGTTACCGATAGCAAATCCCTTAAGGATGTAGTGGTGATCGGTTACGGTACTTCGAACAAAAAAGACCTGACAGGTTCCGTAACGTCTGTAAAGGCAGAAGAATTTAACCAGGGAGTACTGGTTTCACCAGCTCAATTGCTGCAGGGTAAAGTTGCCGGCCTTAATGTGACAAAAAGCGGTGATCCAAATGCAAAACCGTCTACAATTCTTAGAGGACCCTCTACTTTGCGTGAAGGAGCAGCACAAGAGCCTTTTTATGTGATTGATGGAGTGCCTGGCGCATCCATAGACCTGCTCGCTCCCTCAGACATTGAGAATATCGACATCCTTAAAGATGCCTCCTCCACAGCAATTTATGGATCAAGAGCAGCTAATGGGGTGATTATGGTGACGACAAAGAAATCTAAAAACGGGCAGTCGAGACTCTCTTATAGTGGTTATGCCGCTGTAGAAGAGGTTTCTAAAAAATATGAAATGCTGAGTGCACCTGAACTTCGTCAATATCTTGCTGACAATAAACAGATATTGAATCCGGCAGATGACGATGGATCGGATACGAACTGGCAGCAAATGCTGGAAAGAAAAGGTTATTCTCAAAACCACAATTTATCATACGGTGGCTCTGGTCAAAGTGCAGACTACGGAGCAAGTGTGAATTATCTCACCAACGAAGGCATCTTAAAAAACACTTCATTAAAAAGAACAGTAGTTAGAGGTTATATTAACCAAAAGTTTTTCAGCGACAGGCTAAAACTGAATTTTACGATCACCAATAGCAATTCCAGTAGTTCGGATATCTATCAGCAGCAAGCGCTGTCTAATATGCTTTTCTACCTCCCAACAGTAAGCCCGTTTAACACCGATGGTACTTACAAGGAGAATTATACCCGGATCGGAAGCGGAACGCGTAATCCACTTTCTATAGTGGACAATAATGCCATAGACAATTTGAATAACAAGACGCTGATCAACGGATTGGCCTCAGTGGATATTCTTAACGGATTGAAGTTCACTGCCAGCGTTTCTGCCCAAAGGGATCAAAACGTATTGAGTGCTTATTTAAACAGCCAGTCTGGTTTAGCCAGAGGAGTAAATGGCCAGGCAAGAAAAAATACCGTTTTAAATAAAAATGAAGTTCTGGAGGGTTATTTTAATTATGACAGAACATTTGGGATGCACAGTATGAAATTGCTGGCTGGATATTCCTGGCAGGAAGACCGTTCAAATGACGGCTTTGGAATAACCACACAGAACTTCTCGAATGATGAATTGGGTTACAATAACCTTTTTCTTTCTAATCCAACGGCGTTATCGCAGCTTCCATTTGACGATATTGCCATATCTACGCTTCGCCTGATCTCTTTTTATGGAAGGGCACAGTATAATTTCGATGAAAAATACCTGTTTCAGGCTTCATTGAGAAAAGATGGATCATCGGCGTTTGGAAGAAACAGCAGATGGGGTTATTTTCCAGCAGTATCTGCTGGCTGGAGGATCATCAATGAGGATTTTATGCAGGAAGTACCTGTTGTGAGTGATCTTAAATTGAGGGCCGGTTATGGAGTTTCCGGAAACAGTTTTGGGTTTAATGCCTTCTCTGCTTTGCTGATCTACGGTACGCTTTCCGGCAGCAACAAATTTCTAAACAATGGAATAATCAGCAACGCAATTGGCCCGGTTAGAAATGAAAATCCGGATTTGAAATGGGAAAGCACTGCCACAACCAATATTGGTTTGGATTTTGGTTTATTCAAGGACAGGATCACAGGTTCCGTTGATTATTATATTAAAAAAACCTCTGACCTGATCTATGAACGATATGAGGTATCAACTACCCAGTTTTTCCTGCCTACCATTCCTGCAAATGTGGGCAAGATAAAAAATACCGGAATAGAACTGTCTTTAAATGCACTGGTTATTAAAACAGAAGACTTCAGCTGGAGAACATCACCCAACATTGCACACAATAAAAACGTAGTAGAAACCTTGTCTGATGATTTCTATAAGATTGCTTCTATCCCAACGGCACAGTTAGGTGGTAAAGGCCAGTCGTTTCTTTCCAGCCAGGTAGTGATGCCCGGACAACCGTTGGGAACTTTTAACCTTTGGAATTATGCTGGTAAAAACGCCGCGGGTGTGAGTACGTATTACAATGCAAATGGAGAGGTTATTGCTACCCAGCCTTTAACTACAGATCAGAAAATTGCAGGTAATGCACAGCCAAAGCTTATTTATGGCTGGAACAATACATTTAATTATAAAAACTGGGACCTTAACTTCCTGGTGCGCGGTGTTCTTGGCAATAAAATAATGAATGCTACAAAAGCTTCATTGAACAATCCTTCAGATGCCAAGGTACAGAACATTCCAAAATTCACTCTTGGAGAATCATTTAATGATGTAAATGGTTACCTCATATCTGACCGGTTTTTGGAAAGTGGCTCATACCTTCGTTTGGATAATGCTACATTAGGTTATAGCATCAGGCCGAAAACACAGTCAATCAAAGCAATACGCCTGTATCTGACGGCAAGCAACTTATTTGTGATCACAAAATATACAGGTATTGATCCTGAGATCAACATTGGAGGATTGACACCGGGCATTGACAACAACAATTTCTATCCTAAAACACGCACCATTAGTTTTGGTATAAACGCATCATTTTAATTTTAACAACTACAGAAATGAAAAAGATAATTTTATTACTCCCTGTATTGATGCTGCTTCTGCTTACGCAATCCTGTACAAAGCTGGATGTTGATGTGGAGTCGCAATATGTAAAAGAAAATTTCCCCCTTACTCCATCAGATTATGCTGCGCTTTATGGCACGATGTATTCCAATCTTTCCTCACAATATGGCGTGCCATACTGGAGAATGCAGGAACTGTCCACTGATGCTGCAATTATCCCGGCCAGGGATGGAAACTTTGACGACGGGGGTCAGTACAGACAATTGCACTACCATACCTGGACATTCGATCACCCTAATGTAAGGGACATCTGGCAATGGGGCTTTGGGGGGATCAACAATTGTAACCGTTTGATCAACCTGACCAGCGAATCCGCTGTTTCTGAAGAAAGCAAAGCAGTTAGCCTGGCAGAGGTAAGGGCTATGCGTGCCTTGTATTATTTTTTCATGATGGATCTGTATGGTAATGTGCCGCTTATTGATGCCTTTCCGGTGGCAAATTTGCCAGGCAATCAAACCAGGGATAAAGTCTTTGAATTTATTGAAAAAGAACTGCTGGGTGTGTTGCCTAAGCTGCCGCAAAAAGACAATAACAACAAAACAGCGATATATGGAAAACCAACAAAGGCTATGGCCTTTGCTTTGCTTGAAAAGATGTACCTCAATTCGGAAGTATATACCGGCAGGCCAAAGTATGCTGAAGCCGTAGCAATGGCAGACAGCATTTTGAAAAATAATAATTACACGCTTGATGCTAAGTATTCAGATATTTTTGACGTAAATAACGGACCCCAAATCAATGAAACCATTTTTGCTGTTCCTTATGACCAGCAGATCCCGGGCAACCAGATCACCAGGTTTGGGTTTTATCCGGCACTTGCACCTGCTTATGGGATTAACGTAGGCTTTAGTATTGCCATGAGCACAACCCCTGAATATTATGCAAGATTCAATATTGTAAATGATGTCAGGACCACCTATTGGCTGGTAGGAAAGCAGTATGCTCCGGATGCCAACAGGAAACCCGATTTGAGCAAACCAGTTTTGATAGCTGGAACTAATACTCAGATAGAGATAACCAAAGAGCTGATCCTTAAACCAGGTAAACCAATGGACTTAGGCAATACCGTGGCAGATCAGGCAAAAGGGGTACGTTCGGTAAAATACTGGCCTGATGTGAATGCAGTACAAACTACCCGATTGAACAGCAATGACATGCCTTTTTTGCGTTTGGCAGATGTAATGCTTATGAAAGCGGAAGCGATATTGCGCGGTGCTGCGGCAACGACTGTAAACGGAGAACTGCAGACGCCTATTTTGTTATTGAACAAGATCAGGGCAAGGGCGGGGGCTGAAACGGCTGCAAATGTTACACTGGAAAGCCTGCTGGATGAACGGGCAAGAGAATTTAGCTGGGAAGGATGGAGAAGGAACGACCTGATCCGTTTCGGTAAATTTGAAATAGAATATCCCCTGCCAAACGATGTGCTAACTATGAATAAAGACATTACCAGAAGGATTTATCCAATTCCGGCAAATGAGTTAAAATTAAATACCAACCTCAGGCAAAACCCGGGATATACCAATTAAATTAATACATATGAAAGCCATTCTTTGCATCCCGTTGGTGTTTATCGGATCTTTTTTCCTAAGAAACGACGAAAATGACCTGCCTATAAATAAGATTCAGGTTGTCGGTTCGCACAATAGTTATAAGCAGGCCATAGATCCTGTTTTGTTTAAAGCATTTCAGCAAATGGATTCTGTATCGGCAAGTAAACTGGATTACGGTCACATCGGCTTTGGAGCACAGCTGAGCCTGGGCTTGCGGAACCTGGAGATCGATGTTTATGCGGATGCCAAAGGAGGTAAATACAGTCATCCTAAAGGTTTGGAGTGGGCAAAAAATCAACAGCCATATGATGCAGACCATGAAATGGATGAACCTGGTTTCAAGATTCTGCATGTGCCGGATCTTGATTTTCGCAGCCATGCGCTTACTTTTAAAGGTGCCCTGCAACAGCTTCGGAAATGGTCTGAAGCCCACCCTGATCATACCCCTGTATTTATCACGCTTGAAGCAAAGGACGACTCGGTCAAAAGAGCAGGCTTCACACAGCCCGAGAAGTTCACGGAAAGCACTTTTGATGAACTGGACCGCACTATAGCTGACAATCTTGGCACAGGTCATCTGATCACTCCGGATCAGGTGCGCGGAAAATACCTTACACTTGAAGATGCGGTACTGCATGGAAACTGGCCGCTGCTTAAATCAGCAAAGGGTAAATTCCTTTTTATCTTTGATGCACAGGGAGAAAAGAGAGCCAGATATGTAAAAGGACATCCTTCACTAAAAGGGCGTGTATTATTTGCCAACGCAGATCCTGGAAACCCTGAGGCGGCGATGATGATCAGGAACAACTCCAAAGATACTGAGATTCTGCAATTGGTAAAAAAAGGATATATTGTTCGTACCAGGGCAGATTCTGATACCCGGCAGGCAAGAAACAATGACCTTTCTTATTTTGAAGCTGCATGTAAATCAGGTGCTCAGATCATCACTACAGATTACTATCAAAAAAGTACACACTTCAAATCCGATTATGTGGTACGTTTTGAAGGAGGGAAATACTTTAGAATAAATCCGCTGTTTAAATAATAACACAGAAAAGCCCGTGATTAATATCGCGGGCTTTTTATTTTATTTTTCTTCTGCTACAGGCTCCGGTTTTACTTTTTCCTTTGCCGGAACAGTTTTTGCAATCGCTGCGGCTTTTACAGGAGCTTTGGCGGCAGGAGCTTCTGGTTTGCCTGCTTTACCTGTTACTGGTTTCTGTGAAAGTTTTTTTGCAAGATGATTGGCTACTTTTTTTATTTCTTTTGATGCTTTCTTTACTTCATAACCGCTTTTTTCTATAATTTCTTTTATTTCTATAGAAAACTTGTCAAATAGGTCCTTGCGGACTGCTTTTTTAGCTTTTTTTGCAGATTTTGATGCCTCTTTTTTCATTTATTTAATATTTTGTTTTGGAAACGAAGCTATCATGATCTTATTCATTCGTTGTGGGTTTGAAAGATCATGATGATTTCATTTATTGTTTTTTGATATGTTTTTTGATGTTAGTTTTTGTTCGTTATTCGGAATACTCTGCGCATTCTTTGTTAATCTTATAGGATCACAGGCAATATTACGTTAATTTAAAGATAATTTAATATTATCATTATGTTAACAATTACGCCATGTGTTAACAACAGGTTTCTGGTTTTATTTCCGAACTTGATGAACAATTTTTTGCAATTTTATCCCCTCAAATACTTTTATCCAAACAGTCCATGGAAAACCTTACCATGTTGCAATTTTTTGAATGGTACTATCCGGCAGATGGAAGTCTTTGGAGGTTTTTCGCATCCGAAGCCCGGCGGCTAAAGGACATCGGGATAGATACCGTATGGCTCCCGCCTGCGCACAAAGGAATGGGCGGGGAACAGGCCAGCGGGTACGATTCTTATGATCTTTACGACCTGGGAGAGTTTGATCAGAGGGGTGGTGTGCGCACAAAATACGGCACCAAACAGGAATATATAGATGCGGTGCAGACAGGGAAGCAGGCAGGATTAAAAATATACGCAGATATTGTGCTCAACCACATGGGCGGTGCAGAAGAGAGAGAAGAGATCACCGTCCGGAAAGTGAACCCGGAAAACCGAACAGAGTTCATCAGTGAGCCCTATCAAATAGAAGCCTTTACCAAATTTACTTTTCCGGCCAGGGCGGGTAAATATTCTGATTTTATCTGGGACCATAACTGCTTTGCAGGGGTAGATTATGACGCACGTAAACAGGAAACCGCGATTTATAAGATACAGAACGAATACGGCGAAGACTGGCAGGAGGTAATGTCGGACGAACTGGGCAATTACGACTATCTGATGTTGTCCGATATAGATTTTCGCAATCCGCAGGTGCGTGAAGAACTAAAACGCTGGGGAAAATGGTTTTATGAAACCGCAGGCTTTGATGGTTTCCGACTGGACGCCATCAAACACATGGATCCGGGGTTTTTCAATGAATGGCTGGATGATATGCGTGCAGAATTCAGCAGCGAGTTTTATACCGTAGGCGAATACTGGGCGCCCGGAAACCTGGGCGCTATGCTCAAATATATTGAGGCCACACAAGAAAGAATGTCGCTCTTTGATGCACCCCTGCAGGCCAATTTGCACAGGGCTTCAATTGAGGGAAAGGATTATGACCTGCGTACCATTTTTGATGACACCCTGGTACAGGCCAGACCTGAGCTGGCGGTGACCCTGGTAGAAAACCACGATACGCAGCCCCTGCAATCGCTCGAACAGACTGTTGAGCCTTGGTTCAGACCGCTGGCTTATGCACTGATCCTGTTAAGGGCGGGCGGATATCCATGCGTTTTTTATACTGATCTGTACGGTTCCTCTTATGAGGACAGTGATAAAGAGGGGCAAACCCAGCGGGTTACCATGGAGAAAATGAGGGAACTGGAAGCCTTGCTGTTCCTTAGAAAACATCATGCGTACGGGGTTCAGGTTGATTATTTCGACGATCCGCAATGCATTGGCTGGACTCGGCAGGGTGATGAAGCGCATCCCGGATCCGGCTGCGCGGTGCTCATGTCCAACGGACTTGGAACGACCAAAGCCATGGAGATGGGAAAATCATTCGCAGGCATCGTATTTACAGATCACCTCGGTAAAATAGATGAGCAGGTCATCATAAACGAAGACGGCTGGGGCGAGTTTAAAGTATATGCCGGTTCAGTTTCTGTCTGGGCGCCCGCCGGGCAATGACAATACCCCTCCCGGCAAGCTAAAAGTTCTTGCCTATTTTCTCCAGCATTTCGGGTGGGATATTTTGCATGTCCACCACCAGAAAGCCATCCAGGCAATCTGAAAATTTTGGATCTATGTTAAAGCAAATGATCTTTGCATTAAGGTTCATGTATTGCCTCAGCAAGACCGGGATCTTAATGTGTGAATTCTCAATATCAGAGATCAGACTGTCCAGGTCTTTCAGGGATTCGCTGCTTTCAATGAGCAGGTCTTTGTCTATCGCAGAGAGGTCGGCTTTAAATTTATTCTTTGGCTTTACATAGTGTGCCAGTTCATAGTCAAAGTGATTCTTGGTAATGTAATTGACGATCAGGGATTTTGAGAACTTTGAAAAATTATTACTGATGCTCACCGGGCCAAACATATAACGGTATTTGGGATTGTCCAGCAGGTATTTTAAAATGCCTTTCCAGAGCAGGAACAATGGAAGCGGCTTCTGCTGGTACTCCTTGCGGATCCATGACCTGCCCAGTTCTATTCCCTTTCGCAATAAGGGGTAAAAAGGTTCCTTGATCTTGAAGAGCTCTGATAAATAAAAGCCCCGGCGGCCCAGGGTATTGAGGATCTCATCGCCTTTGCCAATGCGGTAGGCCCCGACAATATTCTGGAGCTCTTTATCCCATATAAATAAATGGTTATAATAAATATCGTAATTGTCCAGGTCGATCTTCTTATTGGTACCTTCGCCGACTTCCCTGAAAGTGATTTCCCTTAAACGGCCAATTTCCCGTAAAACATTCGGGATGGCTACTGTTGGCGTGATATAGACCTCATAGTTTTTTTCCTGCCATACCCTGAAACTTTCCAGCTGTTCAATTTCTTCAACGATTAAGCTGCGGTCTGTTTCTTCAATAACGGGTTCGGGTTTTTTCTTGATCTTAAAAAGATTGATCGGATTGAAGAGTTTCTTTTCTTCATCCAGACCTGTACCCAGCGCATAGGTGCGTGCCCTTAAAAAATCAAGCAGTTTATTGGTGTTGTTCCTGTAGGAAATGTCTTCGATGTTGATCGGTTTCCCTATTCTCACTTTGATCTTTAAACCCTGTTTATTGAGAAACTCTGATGGGAGCTTTGCTGTTCTCAAAGTAGGGTGGATGAAGCTCAGGATGTTGAACAGCACCCCATTATTGCCATGGAAATATATAGGGATTACCGGTACTTTAGACCTGGCAATCAATTTTCCGACTACCGGATGCCACAACCTGTCGGTGATCTCCTGTTTGTCGAGGCTGAAGGTAGAAACCTCACCGGCAGGAAATATTCCTATAGGCGTGCCGCTCTGCAGCAGATCAAAAGTTGCCTTGAGCCCGCTGATGCTTGAAGAATGCTGCACATTTTCAAAGGGGTTTACCGCTACAAAAAACTCACTCAGGTTCGGGATCTTCTTTAAAATAAAATTGACCATCACCTTGGCTTCAGGTCTTACCGTGCAGAGCAGTTTTACCAGTGCCAGTCCTTCCACACCACCATAAGGATGGTTTGCGATTGCGATAAAACCACCCGTCTTCGGGATATTTTTAAGGTCATCTTCGTCAAAATCTATGCTTACACCAATGGTCTCCAGAATTTTATCCACAAATTCAAGTCCGCTGAAATGCTCATTCTTCGAAAAAACCTTATTGATATCATTCAGCTTCATGATCTCCATGAGTAAAGCTGCAAGACCCGGCACACCCAGTTTATCTATTTTTGTGGCCTTTGCAAACTCTTGGGTGGTTATGATCTTCATTTAAATTTGGTTTAATGATTTACAATCCAACCCCAAAAATAACATTAATATTTCAATAATCATTTGCGGGTTCTTCACAGTATACGAATAATAAGATCAGCGGCATTACCGTTTGCTTGCCGCGCTGCACTAATTTAGCCTGACATGAGAAAATGGCTGAACTTATATTTTGACCTGAACAAAAGAGAATTTAACGGTTTGCTGGTCCTTGCCGGATTAATTGCAATGCTCACAGCTGCACCTTACCTGTATGAAGCAGCCTGGAATGAAAACCATACGGAAATGACCGACCGGCTGATTGTGCAGGCATTGATTGCGCAGTTACAGTCCGAACACAAATATCCGGGCAATAAGCAAGTGCATGTAAAGGGAGGAGACCGGCATGGGCAAGGCAAAAAATACAGCACTTTGCTGTTCCCGTTCGACCCCAATGCTATTGGTATGGACGGCTGGCAGCGACTGGGTTTATCAGCAAAGCAATCCGCTGCAATTTTAAAATATGTCGCCAAAGGGGGAAGGTTCAGGAAGAAAGAGGACCTGCAGAAAATGTACACCATCAGCCCGAAACTATATAAGGCCCTGGCGCCTTACGTAAACATACCTCCGGCGACAGTTCCCGAAGACCCTTCTAAAAGGACCGGCGGCACCTGGCCTGACTATGAAAAGACTGCTTTAAAGATCGTGGAGATCAATAGTGCTGACAGCACTTCGCTGTGTGAAATAAGGGGCATAGGGCCGGCGTTTGCCTCAAGGATCATCAAATACAGAACACGCATCGGTGGGTTTTACCACAAGACCCAGCTGATGGAGGTCTTTGGCCTTGATTCCCTGAAATACCGGGAAATAAGCGGTCAGGTCAGCACAGACCAGGAACTGATCAAAAAGATCAGCATCAATACGGCAGCGTTTGAAGACCTGAAAAACCACCCTTACCTCAGGTACAAACAAATAAATGCCTTGATCCAGTATAGAAAACAACACGGGAATTATAGTAATATTGCAGACTTAACCAAGGTGCTCCTCCTCAATCCTGAAACCATAGCAAGGATGGCGCCTTATTTAGTTTTTCAATGACAGACATGGAATCAAAAATCAAGCAAGCCGTACGTGATGTAAAGGATTTCCCTAAACCGGGGATTATTTTTAAAGACATCACCCCCCTATTAAAAGACCCCGCCCTCTGCAGAGCAATCAACACCGCGCTTGCTGCGCAGCTGAAAGGTTTGGAGATCGACGTGGTAGCAGGTATAGAAAGCAGGGGTTTTCTTTTCGGACCCTCACTGGCCCAGCTCTTAAATGTGCCATTTGTGCCGGTCAGGAAAGCGGGAAAACTGCCTTACAAGACCATCCGGCAATCTTATGACCTCGAATATGGCAGTGCCGCTATAGAATGCCATGAGGATGCAGTGCTGCGGGGACAAAAGGTTCTGATACACGATGATCTTCTGGCCACCGGAGGGACTGTAGTTGCTGCTTCAGAACTGCTCATGCAGCTAGGTGCAGACATTGCCGGCTATTCTTTTATCATAGCCCTGGATTTTCTGGGGGGACAGGACAGGCTTAAGTCCTATTCAGGAAATATATTTTCCCTGGCGGCTTACTAGTTTACGCAGTTTGCTGTCGCTCCAGATCAAAGAACTGTTTCGGATTAACCCAGAATGCCAGCCTGATAGAAGCTCAATGCTAATAAAGCCAGGGCAATCAGTTTCAAAACAAATATTGAAAAACTGCGTGAAAATAACTTGTTCATTGTGTTGCTCTGCATGATGCTTTTTACTTTTTTCTATATTTTTAAATTGGCTTTGCCGCAATATTTTTTAAGATAAATCCGGTGACATCCGAAATATTTTTAACTAATTACAAAATTAAAGGAGATTTTAAACGGAATCAACTGTGAAAATACGCAGTTTATGCTATTTTTGATTTTTCTAATGGGACAATGACAATGAAAAAGAATTTTGGGGACTACTCCAGGACGTTCATAACGGACGTTCCTGCAGATCTTGAAAGCGAGCAGGCACAGTTTTTCAAGAAGACCATACCAAAATTTCCTGAAGAAGCCATCTATATTTACTCCTTCAGGGAGAACCGGATGATCTTTGCAAGCGGCTGGGAAGAAGTGGTCGGTTATAGAGATGATGAGATCAATATGCTGGCCATAGTCAATATGTCCGCAGCCGAATTTGCGCCGTTTTCCCATGACCTCAATGACAAGGCCCTGCGGTTCATTCATGGCAAATCCGAGGATCTTGAGGCTTACAGTTTTACCATTGAGCTGAAAAAGATTCATAAAAACGGAGATGAAGTCCCGATAGTGGCCAGGGTAGGCGTTCTGAGTTCAGATAACGGTAAAATAGAATCCATTATTGGCCGCTTTCAGATCAACAGGGGTCTGATCTTTGGTAAAGTAATGCGTTATGCCGCTTACGGCCCTGAAAAAGAGAAGTTTGAAGAGGAGCTCAATAAGGCCCTGTTCTACCACCTGGCCATCTCCAACAAAGAAAAGGAGGCACTGTCACTGGTAGCCAAAGGCTATTCTTTCAAAGAGATCGCGCATGAATTCAATGTATCGCATTCTGCTATAGAAAAAAGGATCATCCCGCTCTACAAAAGATTTGAAGTCAAAAGCCTGACCCACCTGGTGAGTTTTGCCTACGACAACAGCATTCTGCCTTAGTCCAGATTTATCGTAATGATGTTGGAACGCTCAACGCCGATCTGTTCCAATAAGGCCTGCCACTTTTGTTCGAGCAAACTTGTCGGGTCGTCACTGCCCATCACCCAAATGATGCTTTTGTCCCGGATGTGTTTCAGGTTATCTGGTCCGCAATCTACATTATTCAGCAATTCATAAAAAAGATTTGTCGTAATGATATCCCCTTTTACCGGTTTTCCGGGATTGATGTCGTCGATGACCAGCAGGTTACAGTTTCGCCAGGACCACAATCGGTTGTTATTTTGGGGGGTGTTCGCATTTTCAAAGAAAAGACTCAGCAGTTTCACCGCGGTTACGTAACTGCAGCAGCCGCTTTTGATAGAGGCTTCTGTGGCTATTCCTACGGAAAGCAAGGTTTTTCCGCTGCCCCTTGTACCAAACAGCAGCATGTGTTTTCCCTGCCGCTCATTGTCCAGAAAGTCCAGTATGGCTTGTTTGTCCTGATCTTTGATGTTTTGGTTCCACTGGCTCAGGCGCAGCTGAAAGGGGTAGTCCGCATTCTGGAGATACATCTTGGTGGTATACCAGTAATAGGCGGGGTAGGCGATAAGGACCAGTAATGCAAGCGACCCGACGAGCATACCCAGGTGAAATTTACAGATCAGACTGGCAGACAATGCACCGATCCCAAAATAAGCAAGGTCGGTCAGCGTATCAAAAGCCACATTTGTCCAGGCCGGGGTAAAGGTATAATTGCCCTTATTCAGCGCTTTGCGTTTGGTAGGGACCTTGAGCAGCAGCGGTCCCAGGAAATTATAAGTTTCAAATAATATCCATAGGCCCCATACTCCAAATGAGGCCCATAGTTCCGGAGAATTTATAGAAGGATAAGATTGCAATACGCGGTATACAAGTATGGTTGGGATAAACCCCAGCGAGAAGTGGCCAAACTGGTTGGCGAGCCAGGAATAAGTCAGGGTAACACCCCGATAAGAATCTTTTCCGATCAGGTCGGCACGAAGCTGTGCCATGACGGCTTGTCTGTTAATGAACTGCATGAGTTTGCGCTTTTAGTTTTTTTTAACGCCTAAAGCTAAAAAAAATAAAAAAACTTTTCTGCTTATTTGACTTCCTTAAAAACAAGGAGTTAGGTTATTGAACTAAATACCATTCCGTTCTACGATTTGGCAAGCTTTTAGCTGATGTCTGTATGGTAATAATTAACTAACATTGCCATTATTCAAATAAAAAAACTATGCTAGAAACAATAGATAACTCTGTTGGATACAACTTCAGTATATCTGAAAATCAGGAGCTGATCAGGAAGATGGTCAGCGACTTTGCAGAAAAGAACATACGGCCGCATGTAATGGAATGGGACGAGGTTCAGCACTTTCCGCTCGAGGTATTTAAACAGCTGGGTGATCTGGGCCTGATGGGGGTGCTGGTGCCTGAGGTTTATGGAGGATCGGGTTTTGGTTACCAGGAGTATGTGGACGTGATCGTAGGGGTTGCAAAGGTTTGCGGTTCCATAGGCTTATCACTTGCTGCCCACAATTCTTTATGTACGGGACACATCATGGCCTTCGCAAACGAAGAGCAGAAGCTGCGGTGGCTGCCCAAACTGGCAACAGCGGAATGGTTGGGTGCCTGGGGCCTTACCGAGGCGAATACAGGTTCTGATGCCTTGAGAATGGCGACTACTGCGATACCTGATGGAGACGACTATGTGATTAATGGTGCCAAAAATTGGATTACCCATGGCAAAAGCGGAGACGTGGCAGTAGTGATGGTGAGGACCGGTGAAAAAGGAAGGGCTGGCGGGATCTCAGCTATTGTTGTAGAAAGAGGCACGCCTGGTTTTACAGCCGGAAAAAAAGAAAATAAGCTTGGGATGCGTGCATCTGAAACCACCGAGATGATATTTGACAACTGCCGGGTGCCTAAGGAGAACCTGCTGGGTATTGAAGGAGAGGGTTTTAAACAGGCCATGAAGGTACTGGACGGCGGCAGGATCTCTATAGCAGCGCTTTCACTGGGAATAGCCAAAGGAGCTTACGAAGCTGCATTGGCCTATGCAAAGGAGCGCCATCAGTTTGGACAGCCTATCGCCAGTTTCCAGGGCATAAGTTTTAAGCTGGCCGATATGGCTACCGAGATAGAAGGTGCGGAAATGCTGATCAGGCAGGCTGCAGATCTCAAGAACAGGGGTCTGCCGATGACCAAGGAATCGGCGATGGCTAAATATTTTGCTTCTGAAGTTGCGGTTAAGGTATCGACAGAGGCCGTACAGATTTTTGGTGGTTACGGATACACCAAAGATTTTCCGGTAGAAAAGTATTACAGGGACAGTAAATTGTGCACCATTGGTGAAGGAACTTCAGAAATTCAGAAAATAGTTATTGCAAGAGAAATATTAAAAGACTAGATTAGTATATCGTTACCATCCAGAAGCATATTCTAACCAAATATAATTTCTCTAAATCCGGCGCTTGACAAAAGCAGCCGGATTTTTTACACGCGATAAACGCTTCATATTCCTTTTTCTTTTTTAAGATACTCATCTGCGGCCTTAGCTTGTTCGGGCCGGGTTCTGTATGAGTTCGTACTTGGTAAACGATATCTCAACAATGAGTGTAGGGTGAGTGCACCTTTTTACAGGAAAAAGGTGCACTCACCGTGGACTCAGGGTGCACTCACTGTGCACTCGGTACGAAGGCAGGACAGTCTGTCTTATTACTGGGGTATAGCTTCAGGGTTGAAAGGTATGCAGATGCGGCGGTCGCCGGCAGTTCTTTTGAGGATGGGCAGCAAATATATTGTTTTTTAAATTTATTGTTTTGATAATCAAATGAAATATGTATCTTTGCAGTCCTTAAAAACAACGAGAGGAGGTATTTTACGTTATGATCATTATTAATATTAAAGACGGCGAATCATTAGATAAAGCGTTAAAACGTTTCAAAAAGAAATTTGAGAAAACAGGAGTGTTGAGAGAACTAAGAAGTCGTCAGGCATACGAGAAAAAATCTGTTGCTCGCCGTACATTAGTGAAACACGCAATCTACAAGCAAAATATGCAGCTGGAAGGAACTATTTAAGTCCCTGTAGTTTATAGATATAGAGCGTCCCGATAAGTCATCGGGACGCTTTTTTTATTCAAAAAACGGGCGATGTTAGGATAATGTTTCGTATATTCACACTACCGAGCATTACAAATGGTTTCTATGGCTGTTGAGCAATTTTTGACATATCTCCAACACGAGAAGCGCTATTCACTTCATACCATTCAGTCTTACAGAACCGACCTGGTCCAGTTTGAAGATTTTATGTACAAGGTTTTTGAAATGGATCTTCAGTCGGCGGCACACGTCCATGTGAGGAACTTTGTGGTGGCACTGATAGATGATGGGTTGAGCGAGAGCTCGGTAGGAAGAAAATTATCGACCCTGCGCAGTTTCTATAAGCATATGCTGAGGCAGGGCCTGATCCCTGCCAGCCCGATGGGTCTGATAAAGGCACCTAAAATCCCCAAACGTATTCCCGTATTTGTCGAAGATCAAAAGCTGGACACCTTACTGGACTCCGGAGAGTTTTTTGATGAGAGTTTTAATTCGGTAAGGGATAAACTGGTTATTGAAGCTTTGTTTGGTACGGGAATGCGACTTGCAGAACTGCTCGCGTTGAAAGAATCCGATGTCAATTTTTATGAAATGAGCATACTGGTTACCGGTAAAAGAAACAAGGAGCGTATCATACCCATCAGTAAATCCCTGGCCGCTGAGATCAAAGCCTACCTCGAACTGAAATCATTTCAGAATTTTAATAACAAAAGCAGGGTGTTGTTCGTTACCAATAAAGGAGCGGATGCATACCCTGGTCTTATTTACAACATAGTGCAGCGTTATTTGACTTATATCTCCACCCAGGACAAAAAAAGTCCGCATGTGCTGCGGCATTCTTATGCAACCAGCCTGCTCAACAGAGGCGCGGATCTGAATGCTATAAAGGAATTACTGGGCCATGCCAGCCTGGCAGCCACACAGGTATACACGCACAATTCAGTAGAACGATTAAAATCAATATATAAACAAGCCCATCCAAAGGCATAAAAAAGGAGGAAAATATGAAAATCACAGTTCAATCGATCCATTTCACTGCGGACCACAAGTTGTTAGATTTCATCCAGAAAAAAGTAGATAAGTTAGACCAGTTTTTTGACCAGATCATTAGTGGGGAAGTTTATTTGAAGTTAGAGAATGTTGATGATGAGGCAAATAAGATAAGTGAGGTTAAACTGATTGTGCCGGGTGTGACCATGTTCGCAAAAGAACAGTGCAAAACCTTTGAAGAGGCAACGGATTTGGCGATAGAATCCTTAAGAAAACAAATTACCAAGCATAAAGACAAGACGAGAATTAAGCTTAGTGAGCATAAAGCGATTTTAAGCACAGATGAAGTGTCTGATTACTAAGCAGATATTTAAAAGCTTTTTGATAAAGAATTGGCGGCGTCGTTTCCGCCAATTTTTTTTTGAAAATAATTTTGTGTAGAACGTAAATTCTTGTAGATTTGCATTCCATTTCAGAGAGGGCGTTGTGCTGACAGTGAAATGGAATGTTCTATGAAAGATTAAATATTATAAAAATGCCTTGCTTTTATTAAGCAGCGTATGATATAAGCCTCCTTAGCTCAGCTGGTAGAGCAACTGACTTGTAATCAGTAGGTCATTGGTTCGATCCCGATAGGAGGCTCTTTTTTTTGGGGGAGATACCAGAGTGGCCAAATGGGACAGACTGTAACTCTGTTGTCGCAAGACTTCGAAGGTTCGAATCCTTCTCTCCCCACAATAAAAGAAGCGGAAGTAGCTCAGTTGGTAGAGCGATAGCCTTCCAAGCTATAGGTCGCGAGTTCGAACCTCGTCTTCCGCTCATAATGGAAAAAGGTGGGCAATAGGATTGCATGCTGAGATTAGCCGAAGTAGCTCAGCGGTAGAGCACTTCCTTGGTAAGGAAGAGGTCGTGGGTTCAAGTCCCATCTTTGGCTCAAAAAAATAAATGCTTTGTTAAATCTGGTTAAAAGCAGAGTGAACAAGGTTTTTTGTATTGAATTGTATCAAAACAATAAATAAAATAAAAAGTTAACCTACTAATAAGTATAAAAACATGGCAAAAGAAAAGTTTGACCGCAGCAAGCCGCACTTAAACATCGGCACAATCGGTCACGTTGACCACGGTAAAACAACCTTAACAGCAGCTATCACTAAAGTGTTGGCTGATGCTGGTTTCTCTGAGGCGCGTTCATTTGATTCGATTGACTCGGCTCCTGAAGAAAAGGAAAGAGGTATTACAATTAATACTGCGCACGTTGAGTATTCAACTGCTAACCGTCACTATGCACACGTTGACTGTCCAGGTCACGCGGATTATGTGAAAAACATGGTTACTGGTGCTGCGCAAATGGATGGTGCTATCATCGTTGTTGCTGCTACGGATGGCCCGATGCCACAAACACGTGAGCACATTCTGTTGGCTCGTCAGGTAGGTGTTCCAACATTAGTAGTATTCATGAACAAAGTGGATATGGTTGATGATCCGGAATTACTTGAATTGGTAGAAATGGAAATTCGTGAACTATTATCTTTCTATGAATTCCCTGGTGATGATATTCCTGTTATCCAAGGTTCTGCTTTGGGTGGCTTGAACGGTGATCCGAAATGGGTTGGCAAAATTCTTGAGCTAATGGAAGCTGTAGATAGTTATATTCCAATTCCTCCACGTTTGACTGAACTTCCATTCTTAATGCCTGTTGAGGACGTATTCTCGATCACTGGTCGTGGTACTGTTGCAACTGGTCGTATTGAGCGTGGCGTGATCAACTCTGGTGATCCTGTTGAGATCCTGGGTATGGGTGCTGAAAATCTTAAATCTACTGTAACAGGTGTTGAGATGTTCCGTAAGATCCTTGATTATGGTGAAGCTGGTGATAACGTAGGTTTATTGTTGCGTGGTATTGAAAAAACTGATATCCGTCGTGGTATGGTTATTTGCAAACCAGGTTCTGTAACTCCTCACACTGATTTCAAAGCTGAGATCTATGTATTGTCAAAAGCAGAAGGTGGTCGTCACACTCCATTCTTCAACAAATACCGTCCGCAATTCTATTTCCGTACCACAGACGTAACTGGTGAAATTTCACTGGCTGAAGGAACTGAAATGGTAATGCCAGGTGATAACGTTACGATCACTGTTAAATTGATCAACGCAATCGCAATGGAAAAAGGTCTTCGTTTCGCGATCCGTGAGGGTGGCAGAACTGTAGGAGCTGGTCAGGTAACTGAGATTTTAAAATAGTTCCTGGTAGCTTAGGCTTACCGGAAAGATTAAAATAAGAAACAAAGTACTTAGGCTTTGATAGCCTAGGTACTTTGTTCTGATACACGGGAATAGTTCAATGGTAGAATAGAGGTCTCCAAAACCTTTGATCAGGGTTCGAATCCTTGTTCCCGTGCAAAAAAATAATTATGGCTAAAGTAGTTCAGTTTTTTAAGGAATCGTATGAAGAAATGACCCAGAAGGTTACCTGGCCTACATGGGGAGAATTACAAAATTCTGCGGTGCTGGTTTTGGTGGCTTCGTTTATTATTGCATGTGTCATATTTGCAATGGATAAGGGATCTACTTTTGTTTTAGATACTTTTTATAAATCACTTTCTAATTAATATAGCTAAATGAACGATCAGTTGAAATGGTATGTAGTTAGGGCTGTAAGCGGAAAAGAGAAGAAAGTAAAGCAGTATATCGATTCTGAAATTAGCCGTTTGGGAGTAACACATCTGGTACCCCAGGTGTTGATCCCTATGGAGAAATACTACCAGATGAAAGATGGAAAGAAAATTGCAAAAGAGCGCAATTTCTATCCTGGTTATGTATTGATTGAGGCCATTTTGGACGGCGAGCTGGAGCACATCATTAAGAACGTTAACAGTGTGATCGGCTTTTTAGGAGATAAAGGCGGAAATCCGGTACCTATGCGTCAGGCTGAGGTTAACCGTATTTTAGGTAAGGTTGACGAAATGAGCCAGCAGAGCGAAACCATGAACGTGGCTTATTATGTAGGCGAGAACGTGAAGGTGATGGACGGACCATTTAATGGTTTTACAGGCGTTATTGAAGAAGTTAACGAAGAGAAGAAGAAATTAAAAGTTATGGTTAAGATTTTCGGAAGAAAGACTCCATTGGAGCTTAACTATATGCAAGTTGAAAAAGAGTAGTCTGCCAAAGATTATTTAATATAAAAACCTTAATTGTTACATTGCTTCCAACATTTAACATTGAGTATTACAAATTAACAAAAACAGAAAATGGCAAAAGAAGTCAGTGCACTTGTTAAGTTACAGATCAAGGGTGGAGCTGCAAATCCATCGCCACCGGTAGGACCTGCGTTAGGTGCTAAAGGGGTGAACATTATGGAGTTTTGCAAGCAATTCAATGCTCGTACCCAGGATAAGCCAGGTAAAGTGTTACCGGTTGTAATTACTGTTTATGCTGACAAGTCTTTCGAATTCATCATCAAAACCCCTCCGGTTGCCATCCAGTTAAAGGATGCTACTAAATTACAGAGTGGTTCTGCTGAGCCCAACCGTAAGAAAGTTGGTTCGGTGACTTGGGATCAGGTTAAGTCAATTGCTGAAGATAAGATGACTGATTTAAATGCTTTCACTATCGAATCGGCGATGAGTATGGTTGCCGGTACAGCACGCAGTATGGGAATCACCGTTAGCGGTGACGCACCCTGGACTAATTAATTAACAAAAAACAGTTTACAACAGTGGCTAAATTAACAAAAAATCAAAAAAAGGCACATGCTAAACTAGAATCTGGTAAAACGTATTCTTTAAAGGATGCGGCTGCTTTGGTTAAAGAGATTACTACTACTAAATTCGATGCATCGGTTGATATCGATGTGAGTTTGGGTGTAGATCCGCGTAAAGCGAACCAGATGGTTCGTGGTATCGCAACTTTACCACATGGTACAGGTAAAACTGTACGTGTTTTAGTTCTTTGTACTCCTGATAAGGAAGAAGAGGCTAAAGCTGCAGGAGCAGATTTTGTAGGTTTAGACGAATATGTAGCTAAGATTGAAGGTGGATGGACTGATGTTGACATTATAATCACTACTCCTGCTTGTATGGCAAAAGTAGGTAAACTGGGCCGCGTTTTAGGCCCACGGAACCTGATGCCAAACCCTAAGTCAGGAACTGTAACCAACGAAGTTGGTAAAGCAGTTACTGATGTAAAAGGCGGTAAGATTGATTTTAAAGTTGACAAAACAGGTATCATTCATGCTTCGGTAGGAAAAGTATCATTCCCGGCAGAGAAAATATATGAAAACGCATTAGAAGTACTTCAGGTAATTTCTAAGCTAAAACCATCTGCTGCAAAAGGAACTTATTTTAAAAGCATTCACGTGTCTTCTACAATGAGTCCGGGAATTGCAATCGAAACTAAATCAGTAGCGGGTATCTAATTATGAACAGAGAAGAAAAACACGAAGTCGTTTCGGCTCTTCAAGTGAAGATGCAGGAATTCGGTAATTTTTACATTGCCGACACATCAAGCTTATCTGTTGAGAAAGTAAACAGTATCCGTCGCAAATGTTTTGAAAGCGGGATTGAGATGCAGGTTGCCAAAAATACTTTGATCAGAAAAGCGATCGAAGGATTGGATGGTGATGCGTCAGAGATCTTCGCAGCCCTTAAAGGCCAGTCAGCATTATTATTCTCAACAACAGGCAGCGCTCCGGCGAAACTGATCAAAGCGTTGAGAAAAGGATCTGACAAACCATTGCTTAAGGCAGCTTATATCGATTCATCAGTATATGTTGGTGATAACCATTTGGATTCATTGGTGAGCTTGAAATCAAGAGAAGAGCTGATCGGGGATATCATTGGTCTATTACAGTCACCAGCTAAAAATGTGATATCGGCATTGAAGTCTAGCGGAGGCAAGATTGCAGGAATTGTTAAAACTCTTCAAGAGAGAGAAGGTTAGAACTCCTTAAAAGTTCATATTAAATAAATTATTTTATACGTAAATTTTTAAAAATCTATAAAAATGGCAGATTTAAAAGCGTTTGCTGAGCAATTGGTAAACTTAACAGTTAAAGAAGTTAACGAATTAGCTCAAATCTTAAAAGACGAGTATGGTATTGAACCAGCTGCAGCTGCAGTTGCTGTTGCAGGCCCTGCTGCTGATGCTGCTCCTGTAGCAGAAGAAAAAACTACTTTTGATGTAATATTGAAAGAAGCTGGTGGTTCTAAATTAGCAGTTGTTAAATTGGTAAAAGACCTGACTGGCTTAGGTTTGAAAGAAGCTAAAGATCTAGTTGACGGTGCACCTAAAGAATTAAAAGCTGGTGTTGCTAAAGACGAAGCTGAAGCTTTGAAAAAACAATTAGAAGAAGCTGGAGCTGTAGTTGAAATTAAGTAGTCACTTAATTTTAATATAACTTTAACCGTAGACTCCGACTGTATAGTCGGAGTCTATACCTGTTTATAAACTTTTCACCTTGTTTGGTTGATGAGAAGTTTTAACGGCTAACCAAACAAATAGTTTATTCTTAAAGTAAATTAACTTTAGTCCATTGGCAAATAAAGTCGACCAAAGAGTAAATTTTGCACGTAGTAAGCACATCATAGACTATCCAGATTTTCTGGATGTGCAGTTGCAATCATTCAGAGAATTTTTTCAGATCGAAACAACTTCTGATAACCGTCATACAGAGGGTTTATTTAAGGTGTTTGCTGAGAATTTCCCAATCACTGATTCCAGGAACATTTTTGTTTTGGAATTCCTTGATTATTTTATTGATCCACCGCGTTATGATATACCTGAGTGTATCGACCGTGGGTTGACCTATAGTGTTCCATTAAAGGCGAAGCTGAAGCTTTCCTGTAATGATGCTGAACACGAGGATTTTGAAACCATCATTCAAGATGTGTATTTAGGGACCATACCTTATATGACTCCTAAGGGTACATTTGTTATTAACGGCGCAGAGCGTGTAATTGTTTCTCAATTGCACAGGTCTCCGGGTGTGTTTTTCGGCCAGAGCCGTCACACCAACGGTACCAAGCTTTATTCTGCCCGTGTAATTCCTTTTAAAGGATCTTGGATCGAGTTTGCTACTGACGTAAACAACGTCATGTACGCGTACATCGATCGTAAGAAAAAATTCCCGGTTACCACCTTGTTACGTGCTATTGGTTACGATTCTGATAAAGATATCCTTGAATTGTTTGATCTTGCCGATGAGGTAAAGGTGAGCAAATCGGGCTTGAAAAAATACATCGGTCGTAAACTTGCTGCAAGGGTTCTGAGAAAATGGGTTGAAGATTTTGTAGATGAAGATACCGGTGAGGTAGTTTCTATAGATCGTAACGAAGTGATCTTGGACAGGGATACTGTTTTAGAAGACGACCATATCGATTTGATCATTGATGCCGGCGTGAAAACGATCATCTTGTCTAAAGATGATGGTGCCAGCCAGGCAGATTATACGATTATCTATAATACTTTACAAAAAGATACTTCTAACTCTGAAAAAGAGGCTGTTGAAAACATCTATCGTGCTTTGCGTAATGCAGAACCACCTGATGAGGAAACTGCAAGGGGTATCATTGAACGTTTGTTCTTCTCGGATAAACGTTATGACCTTGGTGATGTAGGCCGTTACAGGATCAACCGCAAGTTGAAAATGGATACGCCTGATCACGTAAAGGTTTTGACAAAAGCAGATATCATTGCGATTGTTAAATACCTGATCAAACTGATCAACTCTAAAGAAGAGGTGGATGATATCGATCACTTGTCGAACCGTCGTGTTCGTACTGTGGGAGAGCAATTGTACGCTCAGTTTGGCGTTGGTCTGGCCCGTATGGCCCGTACCATCCGCGAGCGTATGAACATCCGTGACAACGAGGTGTTTACTCCGACCGATCTGATCAATGCACGTACTTTATCGTCTGTGATCAATTCGTTCTTTGGAACCAACCAGTTGTCTCAGTTCATGGACCAGACGAATCCTTTGGCGGAGATCACGCACAAGCGTCGTCTTTCAGCTTTAGGCCCTGGTGGTCTTTCACGTGAGCGTGCAGGTTTTGAGGTGCGTGACGTACACTATACCCACTACGGCCGCTTGTGTACTATTGAGACACCAGAGGGACCAAACATTGGTCTGATCTCGTCTCTTTGTGTTCATGCGAAGATCAATAACTTAGGTTTCATTGAGACTCCGTATAAAAAGGTGGAAAATGGCATCGTTTCAATGGACGAGCCGGTAATCTACTTATCTGCTGAAGATGAAGATGGGAAGACCATTGCTCAGGCGAATGCGGAATATGACGATAAAGGTAATTTCACCACTGACCGTGTTAAAGCGCGTTATGAGGGTGACTTCCCGATCATTGAGCCTGAGAAATTAGACTTGATGGACATCGCTCCTAACCAGATCACATCGATCGCTGCGTCATTGATTCCTTTCCTGGAGCATGATGATGCGAACAGGGCTTTGATGGGATCGAACATGCAGCGTCAGGCCGTGCCTTTGCTGCGTCCTGAAGCTCCGATCGTTGGTACAGGACTTGAAGGCCGCGTAGCCCGCGACTCCAGGACTTTGATCAATGCTGAAGGTGACGGTATGGTAGAATATGTGGATGCCAATGAGATCACGATCAAATATGTAAGGAACGATGGCGATCGTCTGGTTTCTTTCGAAGGAGATAGTAAAACTTATAAACTGATCAAGTTCAAGAAAACCAACCAGAATACCTGTATCAACTTGAAGCCAATCGTTAAGAAAGGCCAGAAAGTGGTAAAAGGACAGGTACTGTGTGAAGGTTATGCTACTGAAAATGGTGAGCTGGCGTTGGGAAGAAACTTAAAAGTTGCTTTCATGCCTTGGCAGGGATATAACTTTGAGGATGCGATCGTAATCAACGAGCGTATTGTTCGTGAGGATATCTTTACTTCGCTTCACATTGAGGAGTTTGAATTAGAGGTGCGTGATACCAAACGCGGTGAGGAGGAACTGACACCAGATATCCCTAACGTTTCTGAGGAAGCTACTAAGGACCTTGACGAAAACGGTATCATCCGTATTGGCGCTGAGGTTAAAGAAGGCGATATCCTGATTGGCAAGATCACTCCTAAAGGAGAATCTGATCCTTCACCGGAAGAGAAGTTATTGCGTGCGATATTTGGAGATAAAGCTGGTGATGTGAAAGATGCATCATTGAAAACACCTCCTTCTATCAAAGGTGTGGTCATTGATACCAAGCTGTTCTCGAGAGCTAAGAAAACTACTAAAGCTGAGGAAAAATCAGCGATAGAGAAGCTGGATAAAAAGTATGAGATCACCGTTATGAATCTTAAGAATGAGCTTGTTGACAAGTTGTTCCAGATCGTAAACGGTAAAACTTCTCAGGGTGTATTTAACGTTTATAAAGAACTGTTATTCCCTAAAGGAGCGAAATTCACTCAGAAAAGTCTGGCTGACCTGGAATATGCACACATCAATCCATACAAATGGACTACTGATGATGACAAGAATGACCAGATCAAATTGTTGCTTCACAACTATGGTATTCGTGTAAACGAAGAGCTTGGCGCGTACAAACGCGATAAGTTTGCCATCAGTGTGGGTGATGAGCTGCCATCCGGTATCGTTCAGATGGCTAAAGTGTATGTTGCTAAGAAACGTAAATTAAAAGTAGGTGATAAGATGGCAGGCCGCCACGGAAATAAGGGTATTGTAGCCCGGATCGTACGTGATGAGGATATGCCGTTCTTGGAAGACGGAACTCCGGTTGATATCGTGCTGAACCCACTGGGTGTGCCTTCACGTATGAACCTTGGTCAGATCTATGAAACGGTTCTGGCATGGGCTGGTAAAGAACTGGGTATTAAATTTGCAACCCCGATTTTTGATGGTGCCAAGCATGATGAAGTGGAAGACTGGATCGCCAAAGCTGGTTTGCCGGCTTCGGGAAGAACCTATTTACACAATGGTTTGACGGGCGAGAGATTTGATCAGCCAACAACTGTAGGTATTATCTACATGCTGAAACTTGGACACATGGTTGATGATAAGATGCACGCACGTTCAATCGGGCCATATTCACTGATCACACAACAACCATTGGGTGGTAAAGCCCAGTTCGGTGGTCAGCGTTTTGGTGAGATGGAGGTTTGGGCACTGGAAGCATTTGGTGCGGCCAATATCCTGCAGGAGATCTTAACTGTTAAGTCAGATGATGTGATCGGCAGGGCTAAAACTTACGAAGCGATTGTAAAAGGCGAAAACCTTCCTACACCTGGTGTACCGGAATCATTCAATGTACTGGTGCATGAGCTGCGCGGATTAGGTTTAGATATTACGTTAGACTAATGTTAACACAAAAGAGCTATGTCTTACAAAAAAGATAATAAATTAAAAAGCAATTTCACCTCGATCACCATTAGTTTGGCGTCGCCTGAGGCTATTTTGGAGCGCTCAAGTGGTGAGGTGTTGAAACCTGAAACCATCAATTACCGTACTTACAAACCTGAACGTGATGGTTTGTTCTGCGAGCGTATTTTTGGTCCGGTAAAAGATTACGAATGTCACTGCGGTAAATACAAGCGTATCCGTTATAAAGGGATTGTTTGTGACCGTTGCGGTGTTGAGGTAACTGAAAAGAAAGTACGGAGAGAGCGTATGGGCCACATCAATCTGGTGGTTCCTGTTGCACACATCTGGTATTTCCGCTCATTGCCAAATAAAATTGGTTACCTGCTGGGTCTGCCTACTAAAAGGCTTGACCTGATCATCTATTACGAGCGCTATGTAGTGATACAGGCGGGATTAATGTCTGATGAAGGTATCCAGTACATGGATTTCTTAACTGAAGAGGAATATTTGGATATTTTGGATAAGTTGCCAAAAGAGAACCAATACCTGGATGACAAAGACCCTAATAAATTCATCGCCAAAATGGGTGCTGAAGCGTTAGAAGATTTGTTGAAACGTATTGATCTGGACACATTATCCTATAACCTGCGTCACCAGGCTGCAAATGAGACTTCACAACAACGTAAAAATGAGGCCTTAAAACGTCTTCAGGTTGTAGAGGCTTTCCGTGGTTCAAGGTCACGTATTGAGAACAATCCGGAGTGGATGATCATTAAGATCGTTCCGGTTATACCACCGGAACTGCGTCCGCTGGTTCCTTTGGAGGGTGGTCGTTTTGCGACTTCCGATTTGAATGATCTGTATCGCCGTGTGATTATCCGTAACAACCGTTTGAAACGTTTGATCGAGATCAAAGCCCCTGAAGTAATCTTGCGTAATGAAAAACGTATGTTGCAGGAAGCCGTTGACTCTTTATTTGATAATTCACGTAAAGTGAATGCTGTAAAAACTGAAGGTAACCGTGCTTTGAAATCTCTTTCAGATATTCTGAAAGGTAAGCAAGGCCGTTTCCGTCAGAACTTATTGGGTAAACGTGTGGATTATTCAGCACGTTCTGTAATTGTTGTAGGGCCAAACCTGAAACTACACGAATGCGGTTTACCTAAGGATATGGCAGCTGAGCTGTTCAAACCGTTTATCATCCGCAAGATGATAGAAAGAGGGATCGTTAAAACAGTAAAATCTGCAAAGAAAATTGTAGACAGGAAAGACCCCTTAGTTTGGGATATCCTGGAGAATGTTTTAAAAGGTCACCCTGTATTGCTAAACCGTGCGCCTACGCTGCACAGACTGGGTATCCAGTCCTTCCAGCCTAAATTGGTGGAAGGTAAGGCCATACAGCTGCACCCTTTAGTGTGTACGGCCTTCAACGCGGATTTTGACGGTGACCAGATGGCGGTGCATTTACCGCTGGGTCATGCTGCAATCCTTGAGGCGCAGGTATTGATGCTTGCTGCACACAACATCCTGAACCCTGCAAACGGTACTCCTATTACTGTACCTTCCCAGGATATGGTTTTGGGTCTTTATTACATTACTAAAGGCCGCAGAACCGACGAAGGACGTGTTGTTAAAGGACAGGATTCTCTATTCTATTCTCCTGAAGAGGTGATCATTGCTTACAATGAGAAACAAATTGATCTTCATGCCTTTATCAAAGTTAAGGTAAACGTAAAAGATGAGAACGGAAATATTGTAAACAGACTGACTGAAACTACTGTAGGACGTGTATTGTTCAACCAGATGGTTCCTGAAGAAGTAGGATATATCAATGAACTGCTGACCAAGAAATCTCTCAGGGATATTATTGGTGATGTAGTGAAGATCACTGGTATGGCCCGCGCTTCTAAATTCCTGGATGACATCAAAGAACTAGGGTTCCAGATGGCATTCCGCGGAGGTCTGTCATTCAATTTACAGGATGTAAACATTCCGGTTGAAAAACACACGCTGCTTCAGCAGGCATCTGTTGAGGTTGAGGAGGTGAGGAATAACTACAATATGGGATTCATTACCAACAACGAGCGTTACAATCAGATCATCGATATCTGGACACGTATCAATAACCGCCTGACTTCGTTCGTAATGAACCAGTTGTCGAGTGATAACCAGGGCTTCAACTCTGTGTATATGATGCTTGACTCCGGAGCCCGTGGTTCTAAAGAGCAGATTCGTCAGCTTTGCGGAATGAGGGGATTGATGGCCAAGCCTCAGAAATCAGGTTCAGGTGGTGAGATCATTGAAAACCCGATCTTGTCTAACTTTAAGGAAGGACTGTCGGTACTGGAATACTTCATTTCTACTCACGGTGCCCGTAAAGGTTTGGCGGATACGGCGTTAAAAACTGCTGATGCTGGTTACCTGACCCGTCGTTTGCACGACGTTGCTCAGGATATGATCGTAAATTCTGAAGATTGCGGTACTTTGAGAGGTATGTATACCACAGCGTTGAAAGACAATGAGGATATCGTTGAGCCATTGTACGACAGACTTTTAGGTCGTATCTCACTTCATGATGTATTTAATCCTCTAGATGGTAAGTTATTGGTATCTGCCGGACAGGATATTGACGAAGATATTGCGAAAGCAATAGAGGAATCTCCGCTGGAAGGCGTTGAAATCCGTTCCGTACTTACTTGTGAAAATCAAAGAGGTGTTTGCGCACTTTGTTACGGGCGTAACCTTGCAACTGGTAAACGTGTTCAAAAAGGTGAGGCTGTAGGTGTAATTGCCGCGCAGTCAATCGGTGAGCCGGGTACTCAGCTGACACTTCGTACATTCCACGTGGGTGGTACCGCATCAAACATTGCTGCTGAATCTCAGATCATTGCTAAGTTTGATGGTGTCATCGAATTTGAAAATGTTCGTACGGTTTCTACTAAAACGGATGACGGTGATACGCAAATTGTACTTGGCCGTTCAGGTGAGTTCAAAATCGTTGAGCCCGTTACAGGTAAAGTGATCATGACCAATAACATTCCTTATGGTTCATTCCTGTATGTTGAGGATGGAGCTAAAATTGCAAAGGGAGACAGAATTTGTTCATGGGATCCATATAATGCGGTAATCATCTCGGAATTTGCCGGTAAGATCGAATTTGACGCCATCATTGAAGGGGTAACCTTCCGTGAGGAATCAGATGAGCAGACCGGTCACCGTGAAAAAGTAATTATTGATACGCGTGATAAAACTAAAAACCCTTCTGTAAGGATCGTTGATAAAAAAGGCGAGCTGATCAGAGGTTACAACATTCCTGTTGGAGCGCACATTGCAATCGACGAAGGTGAAGCAGTTCAGACTGGTCAGATCCTGGTTAAGATTCCTCGTGCAACTGGCAAGACTAGGGATATTACGGGTGGTTTGCCGCGTGTTACTGAGCTTTTCGAAGCACGTAACCCGTCTAACCCTGCAGTAGTAACGGAAATTGATGGTGTGGTAACTTTGGGTGGTGTGAAACGTGGTAACAGGGAAATGACCATCGAGTCGAAAGACGGAGAGGTTAAAAAATACCTGGTGCCATTGTCTAAACACATTTTGGTTCAGGACAATGACTTCGTAAAAGCCGGTATGCCGCTTTCAGATGGTTCTATCTCACCTGCGGATATCCTTGCAATTAAAGGACCTGCAGCTGTACAGGAATACCTGGTTAACGGTATCCAGGAGGTTTATCGTTTGCAAGGTGTGAAAATCAATGACAAGCACTTTGAAGTGATCGTACACCAGATGATGCAGAAGGTACACATCGAAGATCCGGGAGACACCAGTTTCTTAGAGAACAACTCTGTAGACCGCTGGGACTTCATGATTGAGAATGATGAGATCTATGACAAAAAAGTTGTTGTGGAAGCCGGTGATTCAAATACGGTTAAACCTGGTCAGATTCTTTCTTTACGCAAATTAAGAGATGAAAATTCTCAGCTGAAACGTAAAGATCTGAAACAAATTGAGGTTCGTGATGCAAGACCTGCAACCGCGAGTTCAGTGCTGCAAGGCATTACACGTGCTTCACTGGGTACCAAATCATTCATATCAGCAGCTTCATTCCAGGAAACAACAAAAGTATTGAACGAGGCAGCTATCGCTGGTAAACGTGACAATATGCTTGGATTGAAAGAGAATGTAATCGTTGGACACTTAATTCCTTCAGGAACAGGTGTTCGCGGATATGAGCGTATCATTGTGGGTTCACAGGAAGAATACGATAAGTTACTGGCTTCAAAGCAAGAAGAAGTAGAAGCTTAATTTCTTTAAATAATTTCAAAGTCCCCCTTCTTTTAAGCTGGGGGACTTTTTTGTGCTTATTTTTTAACCGGGTTTTTTCTGATTACCCACATTAACCATTAGTTTTGTCTTATGGAAGAACAAAATAACGACAATCAACTCAACATAGAACTTTCCGAAGAAATAGCGGAGGGCATATTTTCTAACCTGGCGATCATTACGCACTCCAATACTGAATTTGTGCTGGACTTTATCCGGGTGATGCCGGGGGTACCAAAAGCAAGGGTTAAATCCAGGATCATTCTGACCCCGGAACATGCCAAAAGATTACTTGGTGCGATGCAGGACAATATTGAAAAATACGAAGCAATAAACGGGAGAATAAAGACTCAGGAAGAGCCTCCGGGTTTTCCGATGAACTTTGGCGGCCCGGCGGCACAGGCTTAATTCAAATTTTCTTTGATGTAGCTGATGATGGCATCTGTTTGATCAGGCTCAAACCATGAGGTGCTGTCATCTTTTCTAAACCAGGTCAGCTGGCGTTTGGCAAACCTGCGGGTATTTTGCTTGATCTTATCCACCGCCTCAGCCAATGTAATCTGCCCGTCAAGATGATCAAACAGCTCTGAATAGCCCACTGTATTCAGGGCGTTGCAGTGTCTGTATTGCTGCAGACCCCGCACCTCGTTCAGCAATCCTTTTTCCATCATTTGATCTACCCTGCGGTTGATGCGCTCGTAAAGCAGGCTGCGGTCAATGTTCAATCCTATCTTTAAGATCTTAAACGGGCGTTGTTTTTTACTGTTTGTAAAGAATGAAGACAGTTTCCGGCCGGTAGACAGGAAAAATTCCAATCCTCTGATCATGCGCTGTGGGTTAGACTGGTCTACCTGCTGGTAGTATTCAGGGTCAAGTTCGCTGAGCTGTTTTCTGATGGGATCCAGACCTTCAGCCGCCACCAGCTGATTGAGCTGCACCCTGATGTCCAGATCTGTTTCCGGCATTTCATCCAGACCTTTGCATACGGCGTCAATGTAGAGGCCCGATCCGCCGACCATGATCAGTACATTTTTTTTGGTGAACAGTTCTCCTATCAGCTTCAGTGCCTGAACTTCAAAATCACCTGTGCTGAACAAAGTTTGAATGCTGTGGGAATTGATGAAATGATGCGGCGCTGCGGCAAGTTCTTCTGCAGAAGGTTTTGCGGTACCTATTTCCATTTCACGAAAGAACTGTCTGGAATCTGCGGAGATGATCTCAGTCGAAAAGTGCTGCGCCAGTCTTATTGCCAAAGCAGTTTTTCCGATGGCGGTAGGGCCTGCTATTACAATAAGAGTTTGATCAGATGCCATGGTCGGGCATTAATAATCGTCTTCTTTAAACTGCTCGTCTTCGAAATTTTCGTTGTCTGCAAATTCATCTGAGGACTCATCGGATTCCTGTTCATCGTGGTCATCCTCTTTCACATCGGTATTGATCCCTCTTCCCCCCATGGCCTCAAGTTCTTCGGTGTCTTCCGGAACAAAATCCATCTCGTTCAGGAAATCGAATTCGGAAGATACGGGGTTTGAGGATACCGCTGCAAAAGCGCCCAGGTTATTTTTATCGATGATCTTAGGCGCCTCTCCCGTACTTTTAACCAGGAATGGATATTCTATGTTCGGATCAGTTTCCAGGATGATCTTGATGAGCTCTACATGGAAATCAAAAGGGCGGTCGAAATTATAGATATAATAGAACTTCTGATGCGGATCCTCTATGAAATTGCTCAGTTTGGAGTTCTCCATCAGGGTGACACCACGATCTGTTTTGCGCTGATTGGGCAGGTAGGCGATCTCATCACCTTTGATCCAATTGTCAGTACTCACATAGAATGAGGATGATTTCTCTGCTGAATATCCGGTAGAACGGTGAACTGCTTTATGGAGGTCTTCAAAAGTCTGGTTTGATTTGATATCAATTTCCCTTACTACTTCATCGAAATCTTCGAAACTTATTCTAAATCTGTAAATTGCCATCTGAGCTTATTTTCTAGCTATAAAATTAAAAAATAAAATATACTTTATATAATTGTATTAATGCGTTACCGGCGAAAGGCCTAATTCTTTGGCTTTTAGAAGCATAAACTGTAACGCATCGTCGTATGTATTTGTTATATCGCCTTCCAAAATCGCCTCACGGATGGCATTTTTGATGATCCCAACCTCTTTGCCCGCCCCCAGTCCGAATATTTTCATGATGTCATTCCCGGTAATGGGAGGTTGCCAGTTCCTGATCTTGTCTCTTTCCTCGACATCCTTCAGCTTTTGCTTGACCAGCTCAAAGTTGTTGCGGTACTTTTTTACCTTATACTCGTTCTTTGTGGTTACATCAGCATTGCAAAGCAGCATCAGGCTTTCAATATCTTCACCGGCATCAAAAAGTAACCGCCTTACAGCTGAATCCGTGACTACTTCCTGCGCCAGCACTATAGGACGAAGGTGGAGCTGAACCAGTTTCTGTACATATTTCATCTTCTCATTGAGGGGAAGTTTGAGCTGGGCAAAGATCTGGGGAACCATACGGGCACCCTTGTCTTCATGACCATGAAATGTCCAGCCATGGCCTTCCTCAAAACGTTTTGTGGCAGGTTTGGCTATGTCGTGCAGAATCGCCGCCCAGCGGAGCCAAAGGTCGTTTGTGGTCCCGCAGATATTGTCCAGCACCTGCAGGGTGTGATAGAAATTGTCCTTATGCCCTTTCCCCTTGATGATCTCCACGCCAGACAGGTTGGCCATCTGCGGGAAAATGAGCTTTAAAAGACCGGTATCAAACAGGTAATTAAACCCCAGTGAAGGTTTTGGAGACAGGATGATCTTGTTGAGCTCATCAGTGATGCGTTCCTTAGATACGATACTGATCCTGTCCTTTTGTTTGCTGATGGCCTTAAGCGCTGCCTCGTCTATTTTGAAATTGAGCTGGGCCGCAAAACGGATGGCCCGCATCATCCGAAGGGGGTCGTCAGAGAAAGTCAGCTCGGGATCCAAAGGCGTACGGATCAACCGGCTATTCAGATCATCTATGCCATTAAAAGGATCTATCAATACACCATAATTGTCTTCATTTAAGGAAATGGCGAGGGCGTTAATCGTAAAGTCCCTCCTCAGCTGATCATCGCTGATGGTGCCGTTTTCCACTATCGGCTTACGGGAGCTGGACCGGTAAGATTCTTTTCTGGCCCCTACAAATTCAATCTCCAGATCCTGCAGCTTTAGCATGGCAGTACCAAAATTCTTAAAAACAGCCACTTTGGTCTTCAATTGTGCGCCGGCAAGTTCAGCGAATTCAATTCCGTTGCCCAGTACTACAATATCAATGTCCTTGGAAGGTCTTTGCAGAAAAATATCGCGCACATAGCCGCCAATAACGTACGCTTCGATGCTGTGCTTTTTTGCAATATTTGCAAGAACCTTAAAAACAGGATGTTGTAAGTGTTTCTCCATTGGCTGAACTGCAAAAGTAGTAAAACTTACCTTCTAATAAAGGAAAATTGGCCTCCCGGTGCTAATTTCATGATGGTCGATGGTTTTTTTTCGGTGCGCAGATCCTGTTCCAGGTCCACGACATAGTCGGCGGCTTCTTTGATCTCCTCGCTGATCTCATCAAAAAAACGCGGAGAGGGCTCACCCGATATATTGGCAGAGGTGGAAGTCAGCGGTTTACGGAACCTTTGGATGAGCTGCTGACAGAAATCGTGTTTTACGATCCTTACGCCAACACTGCCATCTTCATTGATCACATTCTTTGCCAGGTTTTTGGCCCCGGAAAAAACTATGGTTAAAGGGTGCTCTGCGTACTCAATCAGATCATAGGCAACATCAGGGATCTCGGTGACATAACTTTGAAGTTTGGCATCCGTATCCAGCAGGATGATGAAGCTTTTGTCATTGCTGCGCCCCTTAATGTCATTGATCTTTGACACAGCCAGTTCATTTGTGGCATCACAGCCCAGGCCCCAGACGGTATCCGTGGGGTATAAAATCACACCGCCGTTTTTTAATACGTTCAGGGCTTTTTCAATTTCTGTTCTAAGCATATTGTTTTTTAACATCCGTGTAGATATTCATCATTTTCCGGCTCAGCAGTTCATGATCAAAACGCTGAACATAGGACATTCCGCTGGTTTTCATTTGCGCTATGAGTTCAGGAGAACCAAGTACATCATTAATGGCCTTCGCAAATCCCAGGTGGTCTGAAGGAGCTGCATAAATACTGCCGGGCCCGCCGGCTTCTTCCAGGCAGGAACCACTTGCGGCAACCACAGGAACACCTGAACAAAGCGCTTCTATTACCGGGATCCCGAAACCTTCGTAAACAGAAGGATATACAAAAACACCTGCCATCTGATAAATCACAGGAAGTTCATCAAAAGGAACGTTTTGAAGAAATATGACGCGCGAATTCAGGTCAAGCCGGTCGATCTCCTGCTGTACAAGATCCGCATATGCGGTCCTTTTGCCAATTACCACCAGTTTATAAGATTCATTGACATGCTTCAGTGCCCTGATGAGGGTGAGGAGGTTTTTCCTGGTTTCAATGGTGCCGACATTGAGTATGTATTTGTCCGGCAACTGAAATTTCAGCCGCAGGGCTGTTTTTTTTTCTGCGGAGGCCGGAGTTTTGAAACTATCGTCGCAACCCTGGTAAACCACTTCGATCTTTTGCGGATCAGTTTTAAAAAACTCCATCACATCCCTTTTGGTGCATTCGCTGATGGCGATGATCTTGTCGGCGTGCTGACAGGCATGCCGGCATTTCAGTTTATAAATAAACCGGTCTATTGCTCCATAATACCGGGGGAATTTTAAAAAGATGAGGTCATGAATGGTCACAACTGCAGGTATATTTGCCGTTTTTAAATTGACCGGGATCTCGTGGCTCAGGCCATGAAAAAGGTCAATATTGTCGGTAAGCAGTTGTTTTTTGATGCCAAACGTTCGCCAGAGCAGCCCGCCGGAATCAGGGAGTTTAGCTATAATGTGCTCACGGGACAGAAAACTGCTGATCTGGGGCTTATCTTTTATTTTTGGGGTATAGACAAAATATTGGTTTTGAGGGAAAAACTGTGCCATGCCGGCAATCAGCGAGCGGCTATAATTTCCAAGTCCGGTTAAATTATTTGCTGCTCTTTTTCCGTCAAAACCAATCTTCATCAGGTTATACTGCTACATTGTTTTCTCTCAGTGCATCATTAAGAGAAGTCTTCTTGTCTGTAGACTCTTTACGCTTTCCGATGATCAATGCGCATGGAACATGATATTCTCCAGCAGGGAATTTTTTAGCGTAGCTTCCTGGAATTACGACTGAACGTGCCGGAACGATGCCTTTGTATTCCACCGGGCTGGGACCGGTTACGTCAATGATCTTGGTAGAGGCCGTCAATACCACATTGGCACCCAATACCGCTTCTTTTTCAACACGGACGCCCTCCACCACAATGGCTCTTGAGCCAATGAAGCAGTTGTCTTCAATGATGACGGGAGCAGCCTGGATAGGTTCCAGCACGCCGCCGATACCTACACCACCACTCAGGTGCACATGCTTGCCTATTTGAGCGCAGGAACCGACAGTAGCCCAGGTATCAACCATGGTACCCTCGTCCACATAAGCACCGATGTTTACATAAGAAGGCATCATGATCACTCCTTTGGATAAATATGCGCCATAGCGGGCACTTGCTCCCGGAACAACTCTGACACCCAGTTCTTTATAATTGGATTTCAGTTTCATTTTGTCATGAAACACAAAAGGGCCAACCTCTGTAACTTTCATTTGTCTGATCGGAAAGTATAAGATCACGGCTTTTTTAATCCATTCGTTTACACCCCATGAATTGAGTACAGGCTCAGCGACACGTATTTCGCCTTTGTCGAGCTGCATGATTACGGTCTCAATGGCTTCACAATGTTCATTATAATCTAATAAAGTTCTGTCGTCCCAAGCGGCTTCTACTAACTTTTTTAATTCTGCTATCATGTTATCAAATAATTTTTGACAAAATAAATCAATTTTATGTTATCGGGCGGTGTTTTCGGCAGATAATTATTCTTTTTTTGCTTTGAAGACAGCCTGAATTAAAAATTAATGAGGGTTCTTCCGTATTTTTGTTTTTTTATGAGTGAACAGGAAAAACTACGGATCGATAAATACCTATGGGCCATCAGGTTATTTAAAACCAGAAGCCTGGCTACGGAGGCCTGTAAGGCAGGCCGCGTCAAACTGAAGGGTCAGAACATCAAGGCATCGGCGATAGTCAAACCCGGCGACGTTTACCAGGTTTCAAAAGGAATAGAGAAAAAAGTGATAGAGGTAGTGGAGCTGCTTTACAATAGGGTAGAATCTAAAATAGCCGTCACCAAGTACAAAGACATCACCCCTGTAGAAGAGACGCATGCATTTAAATCGATGTTTCATGCCCCGGCACTAAAAAGGGACCGCGGTGCCGGAAGACCGACCAAAAAAGACAGGCGGGAGACCGACGACCTGATCGGCGGGATGTTTGAAAAAGAAGATTAACTTTTTTCCAGAACGCGCATCCTGTACGCCTGCATGGCAGTTTTTCCTAGTTTTTTGATCAGCTGGTAATTGGCCACAGCACCTACGGCCGCCCCGACAACGGGAAGCATTTGTGCGAGTTTGGCAATGTCGATATAATCACGGTATTCCTGCTGAAAACTGAGCCAGTCAAAATGCTCAGCGTCCTCAGGCAGCAAAAGCAATTGGTTTTCCCAGTTTTCCAGCTTATGATATACTTTGGCACCGCCTTCCTGACTGGAAAAAGCAAGCTGGAAAATGTGCAGGATGTACAGACGTTCGCGAAAATCCTTAACATCAAAGCCATAGAGCGAAGCAATCTCAAAGAGCAGTTTCATTTTAATGCCGATCAGGATGGGAAAATCTGCCAGGCTCATTAAAAAGCCGCCGGCCCCGGTAATGCCGCCTTCAGCAGCCCCGGTCTTGCCATAACTTTCTATCTTGTCCTTTACCAGTGCCTCGCGGTGGATCAGGCTCATTTCCGCAGGAGGCATAGCAGAAGTGGTATAAGCAGAGCCGTACAGCACGGTCTGTACCATTGTCTTGATGGCGGCTGTAATGGCGCTGTGCACCTTGTCAGGAATATAGCTGTTGATCTTCTTCTGGACCTTGCTGGTCAGTTTGTCCACCATGGAGGGTTTTTCCAGAATGTCCCTTTTCCAGAATTCCAGTTCGATCTTTACTTTTTCAGTGTAGCCCATTTCCGTCGCTGAGGATTTATCTTTAAGATGCAAAAAGTAAGCATAAGTTACCAGATCATAATGTTAATTTATATATTTAGTTTACATATAATCACCTTAAGCGCTTGACTATGAAATCTCTAAAATCTCTATTGCTGCTGCTCACTGCAGCATGCTCACTCCAGGCCCAAAATGTAACATTCATTCCCGAAAAGCCTGAATCGGGCAAACCTGTGTCTTTTATCTATGATCCTGCTGGTGGTAAGCTTGCGGCTGAAACCGAGATCACCTGTGCAGCGACCAGTTATGTAGATGCCAAATCTAATATCGAAAACATCACCCTGGTCAGACAGGGCAATGTTTTTAAGGGCAAGGTGATGGCCATGGCCAATACCGAACTTGTCAGTCTCTCGTTTGCATCGGGAGAAAAGAACGACGAAAATGCAAAAGGATACTTTGTGAAGATGTACAGAAAAGGCATCCCGATGGCGATGGGCTATATCGTGCAGGCCAATTTTTATTCGGGAGGGTTCCATCCTTTTATCAGGGCAGACCGGAGCCAGCAATTGCTGGCATTTGAAAAAGCTTTTCAGCTGAACCCGAAGCTCAAGGAAAAGTACGCCACGCAATACCTCTTTTTAAAATTTGCACAGGACAAAGTAAAGGCTGCTGAACTTACTAAAGCCGAAATCAGCAATATCCGGAAAAAGGCAGTGCTCACTGAAGCAGAGCTGGGTTCACTTGCTGCATATTACGTGCTGCTGAGCGATACAAAATCTGCGGACTCAGTCAGGGCACTGATCATAGCCCGTTTTCCCAAAGGCATAGTGGCATACAATGCCGCTGCTCTTGAACTGAATGGGGAGAGGGATGCGAAAAAATTAGAGGAAAAGCTGGAGCCCCTCATTAAGCGCTTTGATCTGGATACCGCAAAAAAAGAAGACAATGCACGGCTTTACAGATTTTACTATACACTGGCAAACTTGTTTGCTGCGGCGAAAGATTATGACAAAACGGAGTTTTACATCAGCAGGTTCAGTGATCAGACACAGGCCGCGGCATTGTACAACAATTTGGCCTGGGCGATGGCAGAGAAAAACCAGGAGACCGCAATTGCAGCCTCGTTTTCCAAAAAATCAATAGACATGGTCAAAGACCAGAAAGGACTGGAGCGGAACTACGCGATGTATGCAGATACCTATGCCTTATTGCTGCACCAGCAAGGCAATGATAAGGAAGCCGTTGCCTACCAGGAAGTCGCCAAACCTTATAATGACGCAGAAGGCAATGAACGCTACGTGATGTACCTCGAGCTTTCCGGAGATAAAGAAAAAGCCTATACAGAAGCAGACCGCGTCCTGAAAGAAGGCAAAGGCACCGATGCCCTTAAAGTGCGGTTCAAGACATTGTATGAAGGCAAGGGCAGTGCCGTTCCCTTTGAAACCTATATGGCAGGACTGGAAAAGATCGCCAAAGAAAAAATGAGCGCAGAGTGGGCGAAAAAAATGATCAATGACCCCGCACCCGGTTTTTCCCTGGTCAACAGGAAAGGAGAGACCGTTAGCCTGGCGAGCCTGAAAGGTAAAACAGTGGTGCTGGATTACTGGGCTACCTGGTGCGGGCCCTGTGTGGCCTCTTTTCCGGGCATGCAAAAAGCGGTGACAAAATATGCGTCAAATCCAAATGTGGTATTTCTTTTTATAAATACCTGGCAAAGAGAAGCAAACCGGGAAGAGGTGGTCAATAAGTTTTTTGAAGAAAATAAGTATGATTTCAACGTCCTTTACGATACCAGGAATAAAGCGAATCCAGAAACATTTGATGTGATCACTGCGTACAAAGTGAATGGTATTCCCACCAAGTTCATCATTGACCCTAAGGGCAACATCCGGTTTACAGCCGTAGGTTTTTCGGGCAATACCGATGAAGTGGTAAGAGAAATTGACATGATGATCGGTCTGGCATCTGCTGCTCCAGTTAAATAAAACGCTGCTGCGCAATAAAAAGGCCGGACTCCTGATGTGAAGCCCGGCCTTTTTACTCAAAGAATTCTTATGTTATTTTTTAATCGCCTCATTCAGGCCAACGATCACTTCGCTGGTCACATCCAGACTTTCGTCAGCAAATAAGATGGCGCTGTTTCCTTTAGAATAAGTAAGGACCATTTTATAGCCTTTCTTTTTAGAATATTCTTTCAGGTAGTCTGCTATTTTATCATAAAGCTTTACGTTTTCCGAATTTTGCTCATTTTGAAGCGCCGCGCTGGCATTTTGCTGATACGACTGCAGTTCCTGCTGTTTGCGGGCCAGCCTTTCTTCTGTGGCGGCTCTCTGGTCTGCAGGAAGTGTGCTCTGCTGTGCCTGGTACTGGGCTACCTCGCGCTGAAATGCCTGGCCTTTTGAAGCCATATCGTTTTGTGCAGCCTTGGCTTTGGTCTCCATTTTAGTCTTCAGGTCCTTGAAGTACTGATACTTATTCAATAATGAATCCGAATTTACATAAACGATCTTCTCTTCATTGCTCACCGTGGCAGTGCCTGTTTTTGGAGCCGCAGCGGTTTTCTCTTTGTCCTGGCAAGATGCCATTACAGAAACTATGGCTACCGCAGCAGCTAAACTGCCTAATTTTGTTGTTGTTTTCATCGTCTATTGATATTGATCCTGTTTTTATTTTGCTTTTTCTAATACAGAAAAGAGGTATAAATCAACACTCTTCGCCACAAATATAAAATTTCAAATTTAGTATCCTAAACAACTGTATTTTTTCGGATACTTTTAGCCTGTTTTAGGTCAAATAGTTATCCACATTTGCCTTTAATTAAGCGCAATTGGTTATTTTTGAATCTTATTGTTTTAACTAAAAATATGAGCGAAGAAAAGGATCCAAAGTCAAATTATTCGGCAGATAACATACAGGTATTAGAAGGTTTGGAAGCGGTGCGGAAGCGCCCTTCTATGTATATAGGCGATACCGGAATAAAAGGCTTGCACCACCTGGTTTACGAGGTTGTAGACAACTCTATTGACGAGGCACTGGCAGGACATGCCGACACCATATATGTAAATATTCTTAAAGACAACTCGATCAGGGTTGAAGATAACGGAAGGGGTATTCCTACAGGGATCACTACCAAAGAAAAGATCTCCGCATTAGAGATCGTAATGACAGTCTTACACGCAGGCGGTAAATTTGACAAGGATACCTATAAGGTATCCGGCGGATTGCATGGTGTAGGGGTAAGCTGTGTGAACGCACTGTCCACTCACTTAAAAGCAGAGGTTCACCGTGATGGGGAGATCTGGGCACAGGAATACAATATCGGTAAACCGTTGTATGACGTTAAAAAGATCGGTGAAACGGATAAAAGAGGTACCATTATCACTTTCACACCCGATGCAAGCATTTTCACCCAAACCGTTGAATACCGTTACGATACACTGGCTTCAAGGCTTAGAGAACTCTCTTTCCTGAACAAAGGCATCAAATTAACCCTGACCGATGAACGCGAATCGGACGACCAGGGAAATTTCCTGACCGAGCTTTTCCATTCGCAGGGCGGATTGAAAGAGTTTGTTCAGTTCCTGGACGGCAACCGTCCGTCTTTGATCGCAGAGCCGATCTATGTAGAGGGCATAAAAAATGGAATTCCTGTTGAGCTTGCGCTGCAATACAATGACAGCTATGCGGAAAATGTGCACTCTTATGTAAACAACATCAACACACACGAAGGCGGTACACACATTGCAGGTTTCAGAAGAGGTCTGACCAGAACACTTAAAGCATATGCTGACAAATCAGGCCTGCTTAAAAATGTAAAATTCGAGATCACCGGTGACGACTTCAGAGAAGGGCTTACCGCTGTAATTTCTGTGAAAGTACAGGAGCCGCAGTTTGAAGGCCAGACCAAGACCAAACTGGGCAATACGGAGGTGATGGGAGCAGTAGATATTGCAGTTGGAGAGGCGCTTAACAATTACCTGGAAGAAAATCCAAGGGAAGCCAGAACCATTGTCAATAAAGTAATCCTGGCTGCTACAGCCCGTTCTGCTGCGCGTAAAGCACGTGAAATGGTGCAGCGCAAGAGCGTAATGGGTGGTTCAGGACTTCCCGGCAAACTGGCAGATTGCTCTGATAGTGATCCGGAAAAATGCGAGCTGTACCTGGTGGAGGGTGACTCCGCGGGTGGTACGGCAAAACAGGGCCGCGACCGTAATTTCCAGGCGATCCTGCCGCTGAAAGGTAAGATCCTGAACGTGGAGAAAGCCATGGAGCATAAGATCTATGAAAACGACGAGATCAAGAACATGTTTACCGCATTGGGGGTGAGCATTGGTACCCCGGAAGATGATAAAGCATTAAATTTGGCCAAACTGCGTTACCACAAGATCGTGATCATGACGGATGCTGATATCGACGGTTCTCACATTACCACACTGATCCTTACATTCTTCTTCAGGTATATGAAGGCACTGATAGAGGCCGGTTATGTTTACATCGCAGCGCCGCCGCTGTACCAGGTGAAGAAAGGTAAAGAATTTGAATATTGCTGGAATGATGTACAGCGCGATGCTGCCGTACAGCGTCTGAAAGGCGCCGGTAAGGAAGAAAGCGTACACATTCAAAGGTATAAAGGTCTTGGAGAGATGAACGCAGAGCAGCTTTGGGATACGACATTAAACCCGGCTACCCGCACACTGATGCAGGCAACTATTGAAAATGCCGCAGAATGTGACCATACTTTCTCTATGCTGATGGGTGACGATGTTGCCCCGCGCAGGGACTTTATAGAAAGAAACGCGAAATACGCGAAAATTGATGCCTAACAGCCGGTAGCGCCGTCTAGTATACTGTGAAGCACCTCCCCGGAGGTGCTTTTTTATTGACCTTTTATTGAAATTAATACTAACTTAATACGAGATAGTTAGTTTTATATCCATATGGACAGTTCAAGAAGAAATTTTATCAGAAATACCAGCCTCGTCAGCTTAGGCTTCATCGGGTTGAATAATTATGCGGCAAATGCGGCGATGGACCTGTTTGCGGGTACGGAGCCTGGAGTGGGTTTCGGTCCGCTTTTCTATAAAGAGGGTGATCCGCTCAGTCTCCCCAAAGGATTTATGGCCAGGATCATTTCCAATAAAGGAGATTTAATGAATGACGGCCTGCTGATGCCCGGCATGTATGATGGAATGGGTTCTTTTTCGCATGCCGGAAAGACCATATTGATCAGAAATCATGAAAATAGTCCCGGCGCAGACTTGCTTGGCCCATTTGGAAAAGACAATGAGCTGCTCCATAAGATCAATAAAAGCAAGATCTATGATTTTGGCAAAGGCGAAGATACCTGTGTAGGCGGTACGACCACGTTGGTCTATAACGAAAAAACACAACAAGTAGAATCACAGTATTTAAGCCTGATCGGAACGGTCAGGAATTGCGCCGGTGGCATTACGCCCTGGAAGTCATGGATCACCTGCGAGGAAAGCAGCCTGAAGACAGGTAAGGAAGGAAGCAGTCTGGAGAAAGATCATGGTTTTAACTTTGAGGTACCAGCGACAGACAAGATCGGTATTGCCGACCCTCATCCGATAAAAGCAATGGGCAGGTTTACGCATGAAGCGGTAGCTGTTCAGCCTAAAACAGGGATCGTATATCAAACCGAAGATGAAGGAGACAGTCTTTTTTACAGGTATCTTCCAAATGCTTACGGTAAACTGCAGAATGGGGGAAAGCTGCAGTGCCTGGCCATCAGCGCATGGGAAAGTGCAGATACGCGCAATTATGAAACGCTGACTACTGAGCGTTTCCCCGAAAAGAAATCCTTTGAGGTCAAGTGGATAGATCTGGACGACGTTGAAGCGCCTGACAGCGACTTGAGATTGCGGGGCTTTAAATTAGGTGCTGCACGGTTTTCAAGAGGTGAAGGGATTTGGTATGGCAAGAACGAACTGTTTTTTGCCTGTACCGATGGCGGTAAAAACCGGAAGGGACAGATTTTTAAATACACACCAAGCAAGTTTGAAGGGCAGCCCGGCGAAAAAGATGCACCAGCTAAGCTCGAGTTGTTCCTGGAACCCAATGATATTGAAACTTTCCAGAATTGTGATAACCTGACCATTGCGCCATGGGGTGATGTGATCATTTGCGAGGATAAAAAAGACCCGAGGATCGTAGGGATTACTCCACAGGGAAAAACCTATGTCATCGCGAAGAATATTGGTTACCGGAGTTCAGAATTTGCAGGGCCTGTATTTTCTCCTTCGGGAAATACGCTTTTTATAAATATCCAGTCACCCGGGCTGACCCTTGCCATTACCGGTCCCTGGAAAAATATAGAAAGCAGTAAGGTCTGATGCGTAAAAATATAAAAACCCGGTGTATATCGGCAGCCACAAGCATGTACCAAAGCTCATAGCCGGGCATAGTTACTTTCAATGTCGAGTAATATACTCCATGTTTCATTAAATTCTTCCCCACTTAATCTAATGTATCCAGGACAAACCACAACAGGGAAGGATCGAGACAAGAGGTAGAGCTAACCTCAATATTCTGGATAAAATTTCAAATTATTGAATATATATTAATTAAAAATGAATTACAATATAAATATTTGATTTAATAAAAATCACAATGATTAATAAATGCTTTGTAAACTAAAATAGGCCGTATATATTTGGCGACAAATAACTGTTATTTATATGCCAAATCGACCAAAGCCAACGACCTTTATAGACCCATTTGTAGATTGGAGTTTCAAACGTCTATTCGCTTCTGAAGAAAGTAAACCCATTTTAATTGGTTTGTTAAATCAAATATTTAAAGGAAGAAAATATATCACTGCCATTGAGTACGGCAAAAATGAGCATCCGGGAGAAAATGCTAAAGAACGAGGTGTCGTATTTGACGTGACCTGCACAGATGCTGATGGGAGCAAATTCATTATCGAAGTTCAGCGGGCTTCTCAGGAATTCTTCATTGACCGAGCACTTTACTATGCTTCCAAGGCAATTAGTGAGCAGGCACTAAAGGTCAAAGGCAAAAAGTGGAACTATAAACTTAAGGAGGTGTATGTAATATCCTTTTTAGAAAATTTTAGATTGCCCAACAGTCTTCCTTCAGCCTACGTACATGATATATGCCTGACAAACAGGTATACAGGCAAAATATTCTACGACAAAATGGGGCTTATATTCGTAGAGATGCTTAGCTTTGTAAAGAGTCCGGTAGAACTGGAGACCGATCTTGACAGATGGTTATACGCGTTAAAGCACTTAACCGAATTTAAGGAGCGCCCTCCATACCTAAATGGCTCGGAATTTGATCCATTATTTGATCTGGCGAAATATGCCAATTTAAACAAAGAGGAAAGAAATATGTACAATGATAGTTTAAAGCACAAATGGGATAATGAAAATGTAATGGATTATGCTATTAAAACTGCGAAGCAAGAAGGACGGGCTGAAGAGCGTGCTAAAGCCCAGCAGGAGCTCGATAAAAAAAATCATGATTTCGTAGCAAATCTACTTACTCAATTCAATTGTTCTGATGAACAGGCTGCTTCAGCGGCAGAAGTTACTATCTCTTTTGTTAAAAAAGTCAGGAAAGAATTATCAGCTAAAAAATAATACTACCAAAATATTCAATTCTGCCTGGCATTATCATGCTGGGCTTTTTTATGCGATGTCTGTTAGATAACCACACCATCAAGTCAGTTAATTATTTTTTAAGCTTCTTATAGAAAATGTTAAAATAATATAGCCATCTATTGTAAAGCGCCATTTACTGATAAAAACGAAGTTTTTATTAAGGATCTATGATGTTGATTCTAAAACTGGGGCGCCGGGTAATGACCTTTGCAGTGAGATTATTGAGGTACAGAATTTGGATGTAAAAGGCGATCAGTCCAATGGCTGGGTACTGACTTATGATAACCAGTGGAAGCTTTACAATTATTTTGCTCCTTACCTGACTGACTTTGCAATTTCTACCGTGGTTAGCTACTGAACTAAATGGTACATATAAGGCGTTATGACAAAATGATATTTTATAATATTATTCTTCCTTATTCTAATTTTAGGTATGTATTTCAACGAAAGTGGTTCTTCGTCACTTGGTTAGGTCAGGATTAGTTTACGGAATATATTTTCCTGAGCTGAGACGGATAGGGCATTGCGGGATTTTGGAGCGGGTGCAGGGGGATTTTGTAATCGGAATTGAGGGCAATACAAACGTGGCTGGAAGCAGGGAGGGTGATGGGGTGTATAGAAGGATGAGGCATAAGAGGAGTATAGCGAAGTTCGCGGAGTGGTTATGAAAATATAATAACTATTATTGTAACTTAGCTAGTACATTAGTTTACATAATGGCTTTACATTCAGATACTGAAATTATTGAGGGGCTGAAGGGAGGTGGATCACAAAGACGAATTTTTGAAAGAGATTTGTATCAGGGATATTTTTACCTGATCAGTCACGGCGTCAAAAAATATAACATCACAGCTGAAGACGCCGCCAGTGCGTACTCTGACACCATAATCAGCATCATTGATCACATCGTTGCAAACCGGTTTGAAGGGCGTTCAGCCTTGAAATCTTATGCCTATCAAATTTTTTCCAACAAATGTGTTGACCTTTTGAGAAAAGACACGACTAATAAGAGGAAAGCTGATCATGGTACGGCTCTGGACAGCTTGGTGTTTGAGCTTCCCGATAAGGCGAGAAATGCAATTCAGCAGATCATCGCAAAGGATGAGTGGAGGTATATGATGCAGAAACTACAGGAACTTGGAGAAAAATGCAAGCAGGTGCTGCTTTTTTTTGAAGATGGGTACAGTGATAAGGAGATCGCAGGTTTTATGGAATACAATTCGGCAGAGGTGGTCAAAACAAGCAGGCTGCGCTGTCTGGATAAGCTAAGAAAAATGATGGGTACTAATGATATTGTGAAATGAATGACCTGATGTCCTATATCGCCTCCTATTTTGAAGGTTCCCTGAAGCTGGAAGAACGTGCATTGTTTGAAGAAAGGTGTGTGTCTGATCCTGAATTTGCCAAAGAAGTCGCGGCTTATATCGTGATGAGGGATTCGCTGAAGCAAGCGCTGGCCGGACAAAAAAGAACTGAATTTGCAGGTCTTTATGAAGAAACAAAGGGCAGTGAGCAGGAGAAGAATGCGGAGGGGAGCAGGCCCTACTACCTGTTTAAGAATTTCGCATGGTATGCAGCTGCTGCCTGCATCGGTCTGATCGCTACATGGCTCATCTTTTTCAGAAGCCCTGAACCGGAAGACCTGGCGCAGGAATATGCGGCGGCAAGCTTTAGCACGCTGAGTACGACAATGGGCGGTGTGGCAGCAGACAAAGAGGACATGCAGCAAGGCATTGCTGCTTTTAATGCAAAGCAATATAAAAAGGCATTGCAGGTCTTTCAGACGCTGAGCGCTGATTCGGCCGCAAGGCCCGAAGCAGTCAAAAATCTCGGCATCACGTACCTGGTGACCGGTGATTACAGCAATGCGATCATACAGTTTGATGTGCTGGCGAAAATGAACCTCTACATCAACCCGGGACTGTTTTACAAGGCGGTGGTGCTGATGAAAAGGGGGCAGGACGGAGACAGGGTAATGGCAAAAAAATGCCTGAAGCAGGTGGTAGACCGGGATCTGTCGGGGAGCAGAGAAGCTAAAATTTGGTTAGAAAAATTATAAAAATTCCTATTCGTATGAACAGTAAACAACAGCAGCCCGACCGGAATTATGGTCCGGTTTGGATCAGTAAGCGCAATGAAAAGACCGAGCGTTTACTCAGCCGATCGTATCGTAAAGACCAGATCCTCGTTTTCTTTAAGAAGAAGCCCACAGAAAAGAACATTCAGGTGATCAAGGAGTCTCTTAAAAAGCAAGGTTTTAAGACAGATACCATCAGGATCAGCTCCTGCGGAAATTGCGATATACCGGTACAGCTCTGGTCGGCCAAAGGAATCCACAACCTGATCAGCGGCGATTCGCTTAAAGCAGGTTCGGGGCCTCCCTCCACTACCGTTGGTGAATCTTATGCGCTCAATTTTTTTAACTCCCTTCCGGCAGACCCGCAAAAGAGATTTGAGGCAAAACCAAACAAGGGAAATATCCCGCAAAGGAAAAAACAGGAGATCGTAATCGCCGTTCTGGACACTGGTGTGGACACCAACCTCGTAGATCCGCAATACCTATGGAAGGAAAACGATAAAACGGTTGCTGCGGAATGTTATCAGCATGTACATGAAGGCTGGAATTTTGTTGGGAACAATGGGGTCTACCATGACGACAATCCCAATAAGCATGGCAGCATCGTCAGCCAGTACATCATCAATCAGTTTAAGGATGTTAAAGAAAACGGGGTAAAGATCATGCCGCTAAAAACGCACGACAAAGATGGAGTGGGCGACCTTTTCGGAACCATTTGTGCCATTAATTTTGCGATTGCCAAAGGCGCGCAGATCATCAATGCCAGCTGGGGTTTTTATTATTATTACGAAATGCCGGTCCCTTATTTAAAAACACTGATTACCGGTGTCCTGCGAAAAAAAGGAATTCTTTTTGTGACCGCTGCGGGCAACATGATCGATGCCGATGATGCCATCGCCAGGCAGATCTACCAGATGGAACATGGTGTGATCCTGACAGACGACCAGTTGCGTGACATTGCCATTCACAATTTTTATCCGGCACATCTGAGTACAGGCACCAACAGTGTGATCGCCGTGACCACTACGGATGGGAATACGGTGACTCCGACTCAAAACTATTCCAGAAAATTTATTGATATGGGCGTGCTGGCCGACCAGGTATCGCGTACCGGGATGAAATTTAAGCTGCCTTTTGACACGGGCACTGAACCTCAATTCATCAGCGGGTCTTCATTCGCTGCCGCTATTGCCAGTGGCATTATAGGTGCTTACTGTAAAAAAAGCCTCTATGTGCCCAATATTAAAAAAGCTGATTTCCTGTCGGCCCTTCAGGCGCAGCCTAATGATGACGGCACTGGAAATGTACTGGCGAACAAAATTGTACTTGCAAAAAAACACATAAAAAATGGTTCCTGTGTAAAATAGATATACCCTGATGCGGCGTTTGTTTTTGTGTTTGACCGTCTTTGTACTGGCAACTTTTATGCCGGGAGAGGCTGCTCATGCCCAGTGTATTTCAGATGCGGAACTGACAGAGAAGGTAAACGAGATACACAGCGATACCGACATTTCTTCTGTAAAAAAAGTCCAGCTGCTGAAAACACTGCAGACCGGCTTTTTGAAATGCGGCAGGCCCAGGAATAGTGCCTATGCCCAGCTGGCGCACCGGCTGGGCGACAGCTACAGCAAAACGGACGACCAGGAGCGGGCGATCTTTTATACCAAAGAAGCAGCTGCTGTAAATTCCTCAGGCAATGCAGCGGCAGACCCCTCTTTTTTGGCAAACAGCTTTTTTAACCTGGGCATATTCTACAAGCGGCTGAACCTGCTCAGAGAATCACATTACTATTTTGACAGATGCATCGCCGCAGGCAGTAAATTTCCAGCCAAGTATTTTATCGTATTTATGGCTTTTGAACAAAATGCCTATGCTTATTACCAGACTGGTGACTATCAAAAGAGCGTAGAAGTGGCCGATGAGGGTTTATCATTTGCACGGGAAGCCGGGGATGAAAATGCCAGGGCACCCTTACTTGCCCAAAGGGCACAAGCTGCCGTAGAACTCGCACGCTTTCAGGAAGGGGAAGCGAATGTGAAAGAAGCGATCGCTTTATTGGAAAAGACAGGGTCTGATGCAGCCCATCTTGCCACGAGTTATTCGGTGTATGCCGATCTGCTGGGTAAAAAAGGCGATGCGAAAGCTTCGCTAAGTTATTACAGAAAGGCTAACGAGCTGAACAGGGCCAACGGTAACCTGGAGCAATGTGCCCGGGATCTCCTTGACCTGGGCAGCGTGTATGCAGATGACCTGGCACAAGGCAAAATGGCAGTATATTGTTATAATGAAGGCGTAAAACTTGCCCGGAAAACAAACGACCTGTACCAGCTGGCCGCCCTGTACTCCAATATAGGAGTAGTTTACGGACAGGAAAAGAAATACAGCCGAGCACTCAGCTACTACCAGAAAGCGCTGAATATACTGCCTTTGAGTTTTACAGATTCTTCTTTGAAGGCAAATCTGAGCGTAAATATGCTAAACCTGGTTTCTAACGATTATTTCGTGACCACCATCATAGCGAACAAGGGCAGTGCCCTGCTTGAGCGCTATAAGCAGTCTGGAGATCAGGAAGATCTGAAACTGGCGCTGGCAACTTTTGAAGTGGCCGACCATGCCGTAGATGTGATGCGCTGGAAGCAATACGGAGAGCAGTCCAAGCTGGTCTGGCGGCAGAAGACCAAAGAAATGTATGAACGCTGCATCGCTGTTTGCTTTTATCTGAAGGATGTGGAAAAGGCCTACTATTTCTTTGAGAAAAGCAGGGCTGTATTGCTCAATGACCAGCTGAGCGGCGCTGCGGCCGAAAAACACATTGCGGAAAAAGACCGGAACAGAGAAAAACTGCTGCGGGTAAAAAGCTATGTCCTGAGCCAGAAATTAATGGCCTCGATCCAAAATGCAGGTCAGTACGCGCGGCTGAAAACGGAATGGCGTGATGCGCAGGACAAATGGGAAAGCTTTATCGGGAACCTGGAACAGAGATATCCGGCTTATTATCAGTATAAATATGACCGCTCTGTATATCCTTACAAAGCTATCCGTAAAAAACTCGAAGCGGATAAACAATCGCTGGTTGAGTATTTTACGGGAGACACTGTAATTTATGCGCTCTTACTTTCCCCCTCGGGGCAAAAGCTGCTGAAGGTAAAATATCCGGATTACAGCAAAGATGTGAGCGCACTGCTTGCGCTAAGTGCTGACCAGTCCCTGCTCAATCAAAATTATGACCGGTATTGTTCCCTTGCCCATGAAGTGTACAACAGGTTGTTCAGGCCTTTGGACATTAATCCCGGACGGGTCGTCATTTCTCCGGATGATCACTTTATCCCTTTTGACGCGCTGCTTTCAGATCCAGGTTCAAAAAGCAGTTTTCTGGCTAAACAATATATTTTCAGCTATGTCCATTCCATGCGGGTGCTGATGAAAAAAAGCAACAGCAGCAGCAGCAATACAAATACGTTTCTTGGTGTAGCACCTGTCAATTATAAACCGGGCTCCGGTTTGTCGTCCCTGCCGGGCTCCGACAGATCACTGATGACGATCGCCGCGGGGTTTAAAGCTTCAAAACTGCTTACCGGAGCGGAAGCTTCCAGGTCTGGGTTTTTAAATAACCTGACAAAATATCAGCTGCTGCAGATCTATGCACATGCAAACGCAGACAGCGCCAATATGGAGCCGCGTCTTTACCTGGCTGATTCCGCAGTTTATTTATCAGAGGTACAGCAGCTGGCGTTTCCAAACACTGATTTGGTGGTGCTGTCTGCCTGCAATACCGGCGTAGGCCGCTATGCGAGCGGGGAAGGCGTGTTCAGCATGTCGCGTGCATTCATGACAGCCGGGGTGCCCGCAAGCCTGACCAATCTTTGGCAGGTAGACGATAAGGTCACTTATCAGCTCACGGAGTCATTTTACAAATACCTGCAGCAGGGCATGCCAAAAGACGAGGCCCTGAACAAAGCGAAGCTCGAGCTCCTTACGGACGGGGACAAACTTCACCAAATGCCATACTTCTGGGCGGCCGCCATCCTCATTGGCAATACAGACGCCATAGACCAGCCCAATACTGCAAACCTCTATTTTTGGATTTTAATTTCTTTGCTGGTATTCATTTCAGCCTTGTTTTTTCTGGTTAAAAGAAAAAAGTAAAAAAGTTTATAAATGTTGTTTCCCTCTCCGGGAATGTCACGACTAATGTAATAAGTCTAGACCGCTAATAAACTTTAAATCATTTACCCTAAAAAACAAGAAAATGAAAAATCTATTTATCCCTATGTGTGCCGCTCTGTTTTTACTGTTTGGTACCACTGCTTCAAAAGCGCAGGACACTGCAAAAGGCCTGATCATCAACACCAGCTCACAGGCTGAAGTAGACAAAATTGTAGCGTCTCTGAAAGGAGCTGATCCTGCAACTTATCGCCTTACTGTTAACTATGGTGCAGCACCATTGTCATCGGTAGGCAAGGTTGGCGGTTCTTCTGTAGCCGTTGGATCTGGAGGCATTGCAGCTTCTGACGTGATCCTTGCTGTGAAAGTCATTACCACTGGTAAAGACCTCCAAAACTCCATCATCTCTAAGCTCAACAGCAGCCTGACCAAACAATCGTTTAAGTCGGTAAAAGCTAGCGCGCTTCGCGGCGGAGGACTTTAAATTTAATCATCTGCCTATGGTGCGGGCGGGAAATTTCCGTCCGCATTTTTTTAACCCATAAAAAAGGAACCATGAGCTTTAATATAAAAAACCAGGTAAAAACCAAACTGATAAAGGGTTTTCTGATCTGGCACCTGCTGGTCGTTGTACTGGGCTCCGGGCTGATCAGGATCAGCAATAAAACACTCGAAGGTGTCTTGCTCAGGTATTCTTCCTGGACAGGCGGTGGTTTTGGCTATAGTTTCTTTTCTCCCAATGTAGGCAATCAGACAGTGATAAAGACTTACACCATGACAAAAGGAAATGTGCTGAAACAAGACGCTTTCGGAACCGGAGATAACCTTTTTGACTGTCGTTTTTCAGCTGTGATCCACACTTTCAGAAACCAGAAAGCATACGAGCTCATGTCAAGAATAGTCGCCTCTTATCTGTTTGCCAAGTATCCCGGTGCGGGACCCGCGTTCATATCGGTAGGCGAGTATGTTCCTCAAAGTATGGCGGAATACAGAACACTCAAAAAGGAAAGCCGCTTCCGGGAAATATACAATGGTACGTATATGCTTAATTAGGAAAAAAATGAAAACTTTAGCATTAAACAAATATTTAGAGTTTGCCGTTCTGCGTGTCGGAGTGGCCATTACCATACTCTCAAAAATAGCTGTGGAATTCAGCTACACCGATCTGTTGTACAGTCAGAAGGGAATTATTCAGGCTTTTTTATCTGAACCGCTGAAAGTTACCTATTCGGTTTCGTTGCCGGACGTGATTGTTTTCCTGGGTATCCAGAATGAACACCTTTTCCTGAAGATGCTGTATGTACTGTTTGGGATTTCTGCAATGATGCTGCTCATTGGTTTTAAAACCAAGATAAATGCAGGGATATGTCTTTTCATACACATGATTGTCTTTAACGGTTATAACCTACTGACATTTGGTTTTGACGGCTTTTTGTTTTCCCTGTTGTTCTATACCCTGATCTTCCCTGTACAGAAAGTGTTTTCGATCGACCGCTATCTCAGTAAACAAGAAGAAGAGGAAATCCTGCCGGAAACTTATCGCTTTTATGTAAGGATATTGCAGGTTCATTTGTGCATTGTATATTTTGTGGCAGGCTATTCAAAGCTGGGCGGCCAGGAATGGATGAACGGAACCGCGATATGGAGTGCCATTAATCAACCGCAGTTTTATACCTGGTTTACACCAATGATAAAATCAGTGGCCAGTAATCCGGCGGTATGTGCCGCACTGACCTGGGGAACACTTTGTGCAGAAAACCTATTTCCTTTACTGATCTGGGTCAAATGGGGCAAAATACGGATGGTTATGCTGGTGGGGATCGTGCTGATGCACGTGTTTATCGGCGCGGTAATGGGACTTCAGTTGTTTGCCTGGATCATGATCGTGTTTGACCTGAGCGCATTTGGCGGTATATTTAGAAAAGAAAGTGTTAAAATCAGCGTGCCTCAGCCAGGATTCAAGGCCTTTGAAGACAAGTACCCACATCAGTTGTATTTATGATCGCTATCCTGATTGAGGCTGGAATTGTCTTTTGTATCCTTCATCGCTACATAAACCATTAGGGAAATGAAGATACAGGCAGTGATGTACCAGTAATAATAGGACTCGTAGCCCTGGTTTTTCAGCCAAAGGGCGATGTATTCTGCCGTTCCGCCAAATACAGCCACGGTCAGCGCATAAGGCAGGCCCACACCCAAAGCCCGTACTTCCGCTGGAAAAAGCTCTGCCTTAACTACCGCGTTGATACTGGTATAACCACTGACAATGATCAGCGCGGCCATCAACAGCAGAAATGCCTGCCATTGTGAAGTGGTATGACTTAAAACCGTCAGCAGGGGAACAGTACAAATCGTCCCCAATATACCAAAACCGATCAGCAACGGCCTGCGGCCAATTCTGTCAGAAAGCGCACCAAACAAGGGCTGCAAACAGGCGAAGATCAGCAGCGTAATAAAAGACATCAGGGTAGACTGTTCCTTGCTCAGATGGACCGTGTTGACCAGGAATTTTTGCATATAGGTAGTATAGGTATAAAATGCAAGCGTGCCACCCAGGGTAAGCCCTATCACCTTAATTACAGCCCTGGGATGCTTTAGCAATTCCCTTATGGTTCCTTTTCTGACAGACTGGTGTTCTTTTTGACTTTTAAAAGCCGGTGTTTCTTCGAGGCTGCTTCTCAGGTATAGCGCCACTACAGAAAGTACTGCACCAAAGACAAAGGGAATACGCCATCCCCATTCCAGGAGCTGGGCTTCGGAAAGCAGCAGCCTTTGCAGGATCAGCTGAATGCCAAGAGCCAGCAGCAGGCCGCCAATTAAAGTGACGTACTGAAAGCTGGAGTAAAAACCACGGCGGTTTTTGCTGGCCATCTCGCTCAGGTAAGTAGCAGAGACACCATATTCGCCCCCCACACTCAGTCCCTGCAATAGCCTGGCAGTGAGTAATAAAATGGGTGCTGTAATACCGATGGTATGATAAGTTGGGGTCAGCGCAATCATTAAAGAACCCAGAGACATCAGCAGTACCGAAAGGGTCATCGATTGTTTACGGCCGGTGCGGTCAGCGATCCGGCCGAAAATATAACCACCCAAAGGGCGCATTAAAAATCCGAGGGCAAATATGCCCGCAGTATTCAGCAACTGCACAGTAGGATTACCCTTTGGAAAAAAAGATGCCGAAAAGTAGATCGCGAATGCAGAATAGGCGTACCAGTCGTACCATTCGACGAGATTGCCTATCGAGCCGCCAAAAATGGCCTTAAGTCTTCTTACTGAAATCTCTTCAGCCATCTACTGGTTCATTTGTTTTTAGCCCGTTTAAAGATCATACCTTTTCATAATGGAGGCCTATTACCCCTAAGGAAAATGTTTTTGTTTCTGTAAGCTTCAATTCTACTTTACTGCTGATGTTCTTAAATATAGGAATCCCTGAACCAATAAGTAAGGGATTTACAAACAGCCAGTATTCATCGACCAGGTTATGCGCTGCCAGTTCATGAAATGCAGAAGGGCTTCCGATCATTAGAATTGTTCCGCCTGGCTGCTGTTTGATCTGCTCAATTCCCGCTGCAACATCTCCTCCAATGAAGCGGGTGTTTGCACGCCGGGTATCCTTCATCGAGTTTGACACCACTATTTTTTCAACCTTATTGTACCATTGTCCATGTTCAATGTCATGTTTTGAGGCATTTGGCTGTTCAGCAGCCGTTGGCCAGTAACCGTCCATCATCTCATAGGTCTTCCTGCCGTAAAGCGCAGCATCGGCATTTTCAGTAAATTGACCGACGGTATCAAACATTTCGTCATTGATGCGGATCCAGTCCATTTCTCCGTTAGGGCCTGCAACAAATCCATCAAGGGAAACGTGCATCAGCAATATTATTTTTCTCATAGCTGTATTTTTTGTGATTTTTATAACGGTAAAGTTATGAGGTAAATGACACCGCAGTCCGTCTTAAAAACGACAATTTCAGGGGGTGAATGAGACAAAGATCTAGTTTACTTTTTTCAGTACGGCTGCGCCGGATTTCTTTTCATTTACTTTTGCCGGATTACCTTTGTAGCTGATCTCGCTTGAACCCTCTGTATTGACACTAAGTTCGTTCAGAACATTGATGTTGGCTTTTGCAGTTCCGGTGACGTTGATCTTGTAAACACCTGAAACGAAGTTGAAAGCATCTACGTCGGCGATGCCTGTGACCATAAGGGTGTGTGAGCCCGTCTGTCCGGTCAGTTTGAATGTGCCGGTTCCATCTATATTAGTGCTCAGATTTCCGGCTGTCAGGTCCAAAGTCACTTCTGATGAACCTGCCATGCTCAGTTTCAGGTCGCCTGCGTAAATGCGCTCCTTACCTGAAACCTTCAGGGACCCGTCTCCTTTTAGTTCTTTCAGTGCGCCTATTCCGGCTTCTACAACAATGGAATCTTTGCCGCAATACGCTTCTTCTTTTACTTTAATGTTGAGCTGGGCACCGCTTACGTCAACCTTCACGTATTTCATTAAATTAGAATCTGTCGCTATCCTGACGGCATAACTGCTGTCCTGTCTCAGGATCAGTATGATCGAACCTGCGACACTGATCTTATCAAACGGCTTTACGACCGTATTCTTCTCTATATGGTTTCCGGAATCTTCAATGCAATCGGTGTTACATCCTGTAAATAAGAAGGGGAGCAGGCAGGCAATGATGCTTAATTTTTTCATGGTCACAGATTAGGAGTTTAAATATAGCGATTTTTTAACTTCACCTTTCAGCCTGTATCCGCAAATATTAAGCCCCGCTTTGAGCAGGGTGGCTTTGGACCGTTGGTTATTTACGTTGCACCTGGCTGCGGGTACCCTCCCCATTGCATATGCCGCTTTCTTCAATTCCTGTACGATCAGGCTTCCCAGTCCCCGTCCGCGAAAGGACTCCTTTACCTGCATGTAAATGTCGGCATAGGGCATGTTGTAGTTCAGCATCAGTCCGCCGCTGGCGATCACCTGATCATTTTGTACCAGGACGTAATCACTGTCGTCATCGCCCATTTCATCTGAATCCGTTCTTTTTCTGAAAATTACATCAGGAATATGGTAGCTGGTTTCCGTATGATCCTCAAAAAGTATGGCCTCCGGTCTTACCAGCTCTGAATGTTCATACAGCATGGACGACAGCAGCAGATCGTTGCTCTGACCTTCTATATAAAGTGGTTTGCTGACTCTCACAAATTCCGGGAAAATCAGGTTTGAAAACTTACGATAGGGTCTGAGCACATAAAATTCAAAGATGGTATCCCTGTCCTCCCGTTTATCGGTTCCCCATACAGACCCATAGCCAACCCTTAAGCCATCCATGAAGATGAGATAAGTATCTGCCCAGCCATAGTCATGGCATTTATTGCATACGAACTGAAAATTGCCTTCATTCAGAAACAAAATACGGAGATCCGTAATTTCAGCTAAAACAGTTTTTACTACCTTCAATTCCATATCAAATTAATTTCTTTATAAATTTAATAAAAACTATTGCTGATTAACAGGTATAATGACCGGACCTTTTGTCGCTACAATTTCGGCTTTGGTCGACTCTTTGTTCTAATCCCTGGTGAAATAACTAGCTTTGATTTTTACTGTCGCAGGCAAATGAATACATCTGTTAAATTCCGGCACATCAGCATCATTCTTCACACCCTGATCTGGGGAGCGGTACTTTTATTGCCTTATCTCGTTTCCACTTCAGAACAGGATTTCAAGATAGGGCCGATCCCCGGGCTGTTCTTTACCGTTGCGGGAGTTATTCATATGGCTATCTTTTATCTTAACGCCTATTACCTGATTCCTAAACTGCTCAACAGACGGTTATGGTGGTTATACCTTCCCGCATCGGTTGTACTGATCGTCGTCTCATTTCAATTGAAATATTTGATTCTCGCGCAGTGGTTCCCCGATGTACTCAGGGATATGACTGCTTATAAGTTTGTATTTGGTCCTTCGGTTGCAATTTATTTCATCAGTATAATTTACCGTAAGGTGGTTGATAAAATCCGTTACGATCGTGAGCAGCAAAAGATCCGTGCAGCGCAGCTTTCTTCGGAACTAAAGTTCCTTCGTTCACAGATCAGCCCGCATTTCCTGTTCAATGTGCTTACCAATCTGGTCTCGCTGGCCAGGAAGAAATCGGACCAGATGGAGCCTTCCCTGCTGATGCTTTCAGAACTGATGCGCTATATGCTCTACGATACTAAAGGTCAGAAAGTGGCCCTAAGCAAGGAGATCTCATATCTTAATAATTATATAGCGCTTCAAAAACTGCGCTTTGGCAACGAGGTAGAGATCCTGTACCATATTGATGCCGGTACCAATGATGAAGAGCACATGATTGAGCCCATGCTGCTGGTTCCTTTTGTAGAGAATGCATTTAAGCACGGAGTGGTCCATCTGGAAAATCCGAAGATCAGTATCAGCCTTTCTGTAAAAGAGGACATCCTGATTTTTGAAGTATTAAACCAGGTTGATGATCAGCCGGAAGCCAGTAAGGATGAAAGCTCAGGAATCGGACTGGCCAATGTCCGGTCGCGGCTGGAAATGCTTTACAAAAACAGGCACAATCTGAAAATTAAAACAGACCATCAGCAGTTTCACATACACTTAACGTTAATGCTCAAATGATTAGATGTATCGCTATCGATGATGAGCGGCTGGTCCGCGAACTGCTGGAAGACAATATCCGGCAGCTGCCATTTCTTCAACTGATCCGGACCTGTAAAAATGCGCTGGAGGCTTATGAAGTGATGCAGACGGAACAGGTAGACCTGATCTTTCTGGACATACAAATGCCGGGTTTAAACGGTCTTCAGTTTTTAGCTTCTTTGCAAAAACCGCCAATGGTGATCCTTGTGACAGCCTATGAGCAGTATGCGCTCCAGGGATTTAACCTGCAGGTAGTGGATTACCTGCTGAAGCCCTTTAGTTTTGAACGGTTTTTAAAGGCCTGCAACCGGGCCAATGAACTCTTCCGGCTTCAAAACCAGCAGCCAGACAGCCTTCCCGAAATCCAGGATTTCTTCGTAAACGTGGAATATACGCTGGTCAAAATTGTGGTCGCGGACATTGAATACATTGAGGGTTTAAAGGACTACATCAAGATCTATCTGTCTACCGCTGCCAAACCTGTACTTACACGTATGACGATGAAAGCCATGGAAGAAAAATTGCCGGCTGATGCTTTTGTGAGAACGCATAAATCGTTTCTTGCTGCAGTAAGGAAAATTACCACCGTTAAACGCGACTTTGTTTGTATCGGCGATAAAGAAGTCCCGGTCAGCGAGTTTTATAAAGAAAATTTAAGCAGGGTGCTCCATCCGCCAAAGCGCTAGACATTGTCACATTCACCCCTCAAGATTGCCGCGGCGGCACCCGCGTTAAGTGATTTGATGCAGGTAGATTTGTATTAAACAAGAACTCAATGTATGGAAACAAAACAATTGGCCGGACGTAAAGAATGGATTGGCCTCGCCGTCATCGCCTTGCCCTGTATCCTTTATTCGATGGACCTTACAGTGCTCAACCTGGCTGTGCCGGCTTTAAGTGCAGACCTTAAACCCTCCAGTACGCAATTGCTCTGGATCATGGATATTTATGGTTTCCTGGTGGCCGGGCTGCTCATCACTATGGGCACATTGGGCGACAGGATCGGGCGCAGGAAGTTGTTGCTGATCGGCGCCGCTGCGT